>Ga0194112_10000388_pt1 | contig 64154 bp, 51 predicted proteins | sample TA2MahC400mmetaG_FD_146191 | JGI IMG/M metagenome (GOLD analysis project Ga0194112, IMG submission 146191) | Freshwater microbial communities from Lake Tanganyika, Tanzania - TA2015016 Mahale Deep Cast 400m | ecosystem: Environmental > Aquatic > Freshwater > Lake | place: Tanzania: Lake... | reverse complement strand
CGGGGCGGAATCGCCGTCGCGATTCCGCCCCGCCGCTGGAATGGCTTTCCGCTCTCCCATCACCCGGTAAATCCGGGAAGCGGTCAGTTATCAGCAATCAGCCGGCAGCAGGAAGCGAGAAGCGGTCAGCGGTCAGCACCGGAACCTTTGCGCTTTTGCCGCCCTGCCCCCTCGGCGTTTGCCACGGGAATACTGCGTGTGGCGTCTCATCTGATTCGGCTCCGTCGGACTCGGCTTTGCCCGTTATTGCGGCCATCCAATCCGTGTATTCTGTGTCTTCCGTGGTTCCCACCTTCGCTAAAGCTATGGCGGACAAGCCCGTCTTCGCGTTCTCCGTGGCTATTCACTCTGCCGTTGTGATGGGGATTCTTCTTGGCCACTAAAAACACAACAATTCACAAGAAGGATGTTTCCGTTTTTTGTGTGCTTTCGTGTTCTTTGTGGCTAATTGCCTTCGCGCCTTCGGTGTTCGTCCCATCCGTGTCTTCCGTCTATTCCGTGGTTCCATCCTTCGCGTCTTCGCGCCCTCTTGCGCGTTGTTGCGGCTACAGAACATTGTACGGATTTCGGGGCAGTCTGCTTGAAGGGTTTCACCTCGCCGGCGTCGAAGGCTTCTGATATGGTTTCACGCGTTTCAATGACAAGAGTCTGTTCCATTGTATTCCTGTTGTTCTTGCTGACAGCCAGCGGCTGGGCGGATGAGTTTGCCTTGCTGGAAAACGAGATCAAGCAAAGCGCGAAGTGGAACCAACAACGTCTCGCCAAGGAAGCGTTGCGACCAGACGCGCTGATCCTGCCAACCGACCGCACACCGGGCGATATCGCATGGCGGCGCACGGCGGCATTGTTGCGTCACCTCAAGACAATGGAACGCGCCCCGGATTTGTCGGCGGAGCAACAGGAACTCGATGCGCTGAAATCAGCAACAGCGTCACGCGAGGGGTTCGACAAGATTCTGGCGTTGCGCCGCCGGATCGCATTCAAGAATCCGTTGCTCGACTTCGACAAGATTGTGTTCCTCAAGCACAACAAACAGGTCCGCGGTGACCGTCACATGGTGGACCAGTATTTCGGATTCACCGCCGAGAAAGCCGGTGGCGTTTTTGTGCTGGAGAAGCCGTTCAGCGACCGTCCGACCGTGCGCAGCCTGACAGCCAACACACCCGTCGCCAACGGACGGCTCAGGGGACGCTCGCTCGAAGATCAAGGCGGGTTCATCGCGCTGGAACTCGACTACGATGCGCGCACGCTGTTGTTCGCATTCACCGAGGCAGAGCATGAGTTGCCACCGGGAATGACGTACGATCCGAATGTCTGGTCGGAAGCCGATGCGAAACGGGATCCGAAACATGCCTTCTATCATTTCCGCCCGGAGACCTGTTATCACTTGTTCAAGATGGACGTGAACGGCTCCGGGCTGACGCAATTGACCGACGGGCCGTACAATGATTTCGATCCTTGTTTCCTGCCCAATGGGCGCATCGTTTTCATCTCGACGCGGATCGGCGGACAACTCCGTTGCGGGTTCCGCCCCGACCCCACGTACACGCTCCACGCGATGCAGCCGGACGGCAGCGACATCATTACGCTCAGCTACCACGACACGAACGAATGGCACCCCAGCGTGGACCACAACGGAATGATCGTCTATACGCGATGGGACTACGTGGATCGCGATTCGGACGTGGCGCATCACATCTGGCATTGTTATCCAGACGGACGCGACCCGCGCAGTTATCACGGCAACTATCCGGACCGCCGCGAGATGCGTCCGTGGATGGAAATGTCCATTCGCGCCGTGCCACACTCTCCAAAATACATCGCCGTGACCGGCGCGCACCACGGCGAGGCGTATGGCACGCTGGTGTTGATTGACCTGCGCGAGAAGGACGACCGCGCGACCAGCCAAATCAAGCGCCTCACGCCCGAAGTTCCCTTCGCCGAATCAGAGTCCGCCCCCGGTGTGCCACACGCAAAAGGCAAGCACTCTCCCAACGCCGAAGTGTACGGCACCCCCTGGCCGATCAACGAAGACTTCCATCTGGTCGTCTATGACCCGGACAAGAAGAACTACGGGATTTATCTGCTCGATAGCTTTGGCAACCGCGAACTGCTCTATCGCGACGACAAGATCGCCTGTCTCGATCCGATTCCGCTGAAGCCGCGCGTGCGCCCGCCGGTGCTGCCCATCAAAACCATCCAGGCAAAAGCCGACCGGCCCGCCGATGCCGACCTGTCCACCGGCACCGTCATGGTGATGAACGTCTATGAAAGCTACCACCCTTGGCCGGCCGGAACAAAAATCAAGGCGCTCCGCGTGATCAACCTTTTCGCCAAGGAGAACTCCGTCGCCAACCAACCCAACATTGGCGTCGCCTCCCAATCGCTGGCCCGCGGCGTTCTCGGCACGGCGCCGGTGGAAGCTGACGGCAGCGCCTATTTCGAAGTCCCCACTGGCGCCCCGATCTATTTCCAGGCGCTCGACGAAAACGGCCTCGCCGTCCAGACCATGCGCTCGTCCACCTACCTGCATCCGGGCGAAACACTCACCTGCGTCGGATGCCACGAACCCAAGCACACTTCCTTCAACCGCCCCGAAAGCGAACGCCCGCTGGCCATGAACCGTCCCCCCTCGAAACTCCAGCCCGGACCGACCGGCTCCTACCCGCTCACCTTCCCGCGCCTGGTCCAACCGGTGCTGACTGCCAAATGCGTCCCCTGCCACGACAAGAACGCCACCACTGCGCCAAGCCTTCGCGGCGACCGCTTTGACAAGCACGGATGGTCGGATGCGTTCCATACGCTGCGCAGCCGGGCATGGGGCATGAGCGGCGGGAACGGAATCGCATTGAAAGAACCGCAGTACTCGGTTCCCGGCAAAGTCGGCGCCAAAGCGTCCAGTCTCTATGTGATGCTCACGAAGGGCCACCACAACGTGAAGCTGACACCGGAACAAATGCGGCGCGTCACACTCTGGCTCGATTGCAACAGCAACTTCTACGGCGCCTATAGCGACATCGAGAAACAGGCGCGCGGAGAAATTGTCCGCCCGAAATGGGGTGTCCCGGCATGGAGCGATTTCAACACGCTGGCCCGTTGAGGTGCAGTTCAATCTTTTGGGCAGGAATGTGGGGCAGGTTTGTAACCTGCCAGGTTGTCATTGAAGAGCAGGTTGCAAACCTGCTCCACATTGAGCGGTTGCCCAAAACTTCGAACTGCACCCGCGCGTTGAGCGCGCTTGCATCCCAAGCGTCGCAATAGTATGAACGTGACGGAGAACCGATGATGAAACGATGTTTGCTTGCCCTCGCCGCCCTGAGTATCGCTGCGCAATCACCGCCGCGCTCCATGACCGACGAATCGAAAGTGCCGGCCTACACGTTGCCGGACCCGCTCGTGATGTGCGACGGCACAAAAGTGACCACCGCCGGACAATGGCAGCGACAACGCCGCGCGGAAATCCTCGAATTGTACCGCACCCACGTTTTTGGCCGCGCCCCGAAGATTCCGCCCCTGAAATCCATTCTGGTTTCCAGCGATAAACAAGCGCTTGGCGGCAAGGCGACACGCAAATTGTACCGGCTCTCGACTGCCAACGGCGCGTGGGGAATGGATTTGCTCGTGTATCTGCCCAACCACATCACTCGGCCAGTGCCGATGTTTCTGAGCATGAACTTTCCGGGCAATCACACTGTCTCGGCCGACCCCGGCATCCCGATTCGCGAGCAGTGGACTTGGGACAAAAAGACAAACAAGGAAGAACTCGTCCGTCCCGGCGAAGAGACGCGCGGCTCCAGCGCAGACCGCTGGCCCATCGAGATGCTTCTGGCAAGCGGCTACGGCGTCGCAACGATCTCCCGCGCCGATGTCGAGCCGGATTACGCGGAAGGCTGGAAACACGGCATTCGCGCGGTCTATCCCGGTGACTGGGGTTGCATTGGCGCATGGGCGTGGAGTTTGAGCCGCGCCCTCGATTGCCTGGAGAAAGACACTGCGGTGGACGCGCGTCACGTGGCGGTCGTCGGCCACTCTCGCCTCGGCAAGACCGCGCTCTGGGCCGGTGCGCAGGACGAGCGGTTTGCCGTGGTCATCTCCAACAACTCCGGCGAAGGCGGCGCGGCCATCACGCGCCGTTGTTTCGGGGAGACCATCGCGTTGATCAACAAGAATTTTCCCCACTGGTTCTGCGCCAACTTCAAGAACTACAACGACCGGGAGAACGATCTGCCGGTGGACGCCCACATGCTGGTGGCGTTGAGCGCGCCCCGCCCCGTTTATGTGGCGAGCGCGTCGGAGGATTCGTGGGCTGACCCGAAAGGTGAGTTTCTGGCCTGCCGGCACGCCGACCCGGTGTATCGGCTGTTGGGAACGGATGGATTCGGTGCAACGGAAATGCCGCCCGTGAACACTCCGGTCGGGCGGACGATTGGCTACCATTGCCGCGAAGGCAAACACAACATCACGGAGTATGATTGGAGACAGTACATCATGTTTGCAGACCGTCATTTCAAGAGAAGTTATGCCGTGTACTTCGGCACGTACACGCGGACCGGCAAGAGCAAGGGAATTTACCGCTCGATTTTCAACACCGAGACCGGCCAACTCGGCGCGCCGGAACTGGCGGCGGAAACGACCAACCCGTCGTTCGTCGCCATTCATCCGAGCCGAAAGTTCCTGTACGCTGTCGGCGAATTATCAGGACAAAAAGGCGGCGCTGTCAGCGCATTCGCCATCGAATCGTCCGGCAAACTCACCCTCCTGAACCAACAATCAACAGTGGGCGCCGGGCCGTGCCACGTCAACGTGGACAAGACCGGCAAGCACGCGCTCGTCGCCAACTATGCCGGCGGCAGCGTGGCCGTGTTGCCCATCGAGACCGACGGACGTCTCCGCGAAGCCTCGGCGTTCGTGCAACACGTCGGTTCCAGCGTGAACCTGAAACGGCAGCAGGGACCGCACGCGCACTCGATCTTTCTCGATGCCGCCAACCGGTTTGCCTTCGTGTCCGACCTCGGCCTCGACAAGGTGATGATCTACCAGTTCAACGCCACGAAAGGCACGTTGACCCCCAACAACCCGGCGTTTGCCACTCTCGCGCCCGGATCGGGGCCGCGTCATCTCGCGTTTCATCCGAACGGCAAATTCGCTTACGTCATCAACGAGATGCTCTGCACCGTGACCGCGTTCCGATACGACGCCAAACGCGGCGCGCTCAGCGAGACGCAGACAATCACGACGCTGCCCGCCGGCGAAACGGTGCAACAAGGCTTCAGCACCGCCGAGGTACTGGTGCATCCGAACGGCAAATTCCTGTACGGCTCCAACCGCGGTCACGACACCATCGCTGTGTTCAAGATTGACGCCTCAACCGGCAAGTTGACGCCCGTGCAACACGCGCCGACGCTCGGCAACATGCCCCGCAACTTCAACCTCGACCCGACTGGCAAGTGGCTGCTCGCCGCCCACCAGAACTCCGACAACGTCGTCGTCTTCCGTCTGGACACCGCAACCGGCAAACTGACACCTACCGGCCAAAGCATCGAAGTCGGCGCCGCCGTCTGCGTCAAGTTTCTGCCGTTCAACTAGCCACCGGGACAGCCTTGCCAACCGCTGCCTTTCGCATCCTCGCCGTTTCATGCACCCGCATGTACGCGCCAGACGTGCGCTCGCTTTTCGAGGGGAAAGCTTCACACCTCCTCAAAACAGGTTGTTGTTCGACAACATCCGCAGTTGTCTCTGTCCCCCATGATTGTCACTTTTCATTCTCTCGCGTCGGCGCCGGACAATGAACCGTCTCCACCACACAACCAGCCCCTATCTTCGGCAACACGCCGACAACCCCGTGGATTGGTGGCCGTGGAACAACGAAGCCATCGCCAAGGCGCGGGCTGAGAACAAGCCCATTTTCCTTTCCGTTGGCTATTCCACTTGTCACTGGTGCCACGTCATGGCGCACGAGTCCTTCGAGGACACCGGCACCGCCGCGCTGCTGAACGATTTCTTCATCTGCATCAAACTGGACCGCGAAGAACGACCGGACATTGATCATCTGTACATGACCGCCCTCCAAGCCATGACTGGCTCCGGCGGCTGGCCCATGAGCCTCTGGCTGACGCCGGATCTTGAACCGTTTTACTGCGCAACGTACATCCCGCGCGACATGTTCCGTCAGATCTGCCGGCGCATTCACGAACTCTGGGATGCCCGCCCTGCCGAGGTCCGACAACAAGCCGGTGCAATCACGGAGGCATTACGCTCTTACCTTTCCACTGGCAGAGCCGGGCCGACGGCCCGCCCGTTGGATGACAACCTCATTCACAACGCCATCGAACACTACCGCGCCGCGCATGACAGCGTCCACGGCGGTTTCGGTTCCGCCCCGAAATTTCCGCAGCCGAGCGCCCTCAACTTTTTGTTTCGATGTGGAGGACGGGAGATGGCATTGCATCAACTTCGCGCCATGGCGGAAGGCGGCATTCACGACCAACTCGGCGGCGGTTTCCACCGTTACAGCACGGACGAACGCTGGCTCGTCCCGCACTTCGAGAAGATGCTTTATGACCAGGCCCAACTGATCATCAGCTACACCGAAGCCTGGCAAATCACCGGCGACCTGTACTACCAGGACATCGCCCGTCGCACGGCTGACTACGTGCTCCGCGACCTCACGTCGTCCGTCGGCGCGTTCTACGCCGCCGAGGATGCCGACAGCGAGGGCATCGAGGGCAAATTCTACACGTGGACCTGCGATGAACTGAAAAGCCTGCTTGGCGTCAACACGCACGCCTTCACACGCGCCCACGGCGGGGAGGTTCTCTTCGGAAAGATGGCAGAACCGGAACGTTCTTTGCTTTTTGCCGCGCGCAACCGTCGCAGCCGTCCGCACCGCGACGAAAAGATCATCACCAGTTGGAACGGCCTGATGATCTCGGCCTTGGCCCGGCTGGTTGATCCAAGCGGGAGCGCCCTCGGCGCCGCAATCCGCTCCGCCGACTATCTCATCGACCGCGGCCCCTGCCGCACGGAAACTGTTCCCGGCTTGTTGGACGATTATGCGAACCTTGGAATTGCGCTGCTCGACCTCTATGAGGCAACCCTGGAGCCGCGCTGGCTCCGCAAATCCATTTCCTGCGCCGACCAAATGCTGGGTTTGTTTTATGACTCCCAGAATGGAGGTTTCTTTCAGACGACCGACCCGGTCGTGATTGTTCGCGCCAAAGACAGCCACGACGGCGCCGAGCCGAGCGGCAACGCGCAGGCGGCATTGCTGCTGTTGCGCCTGGCCCCGCACGGCGACCGGGAAAGATATCGCGCCGCCGCACAAAAGACGCTTGCGTTATTCGGCGGAATGCTGAACGACGCGCCGCAAGCGGCGCCGCAACTGCTTTGCGCGCTTGACCTGGCATTGCGTGAACCGGTCGAAATCACCTTCACCGGCGACGACGTCGGGAGATTGCTGGCCGTTGTTCATGAACAGTACTTGCCGAACCGGGTCATTCGACACCAACACGGCTCTACCCCGTTCGCGCAAATCTGCGCGAACCGGGCATGCCATGCGCCAGTAAGCGATCCTGATGAATTGCGGAAGCAACTGCTCACTGTCAGTCGGAAGGTGTCAAACGGGCTGGCCGCATAACGGCGATTGTTGCAGTTGAAAGTTTGCCCTTGCGCGGCACTGCGGGTTTGGGTATGGTGCGCGCCCTCAAATGGAAATGGAGCAATACTATGTCCCGAATTTGTGATATTTGCGGTAAAGGCGCTGTCCGCGGCAGCACCATCCTGCGGCGCGGCCAGGCGAAGAAAAAAGGCGGCATCGGCCAGCACGTGACAGCCGTCACGCCCCGTATCTTCCATCCCAACCTTCAATCAGTCCGCGCATCGGTCAACGGCCAGACGAAACGCGTCCGTCTTTGCACCAGTTGCCTGCGGTCAGGTCGGATTCAGAAAGCCGGGTAACCCCAATTCCGTTCCATCAGCGGTTGAAGCACGGAGATGTCTCCGTGCTTCCGTTTTTATGGCGTCTCCCAAGCCGCGCCTGTCGCGCCGGCAAGATGACGGGCAAGTTGGACGGCAACGAGGCAGACGTCATCCTCAAACTCGCCGCCCGCGGCGTGGCGTTGGGCATCGGCAATCAAGGCGCGCAGGAGTTCGTCACAAGGCAGCTTGAGATGTTCCTGAAGGAACGCCTGGACACTGTCGGGGCCATAGAAATCGGCAGCCGCGTTTTGAATTTCGTAAAGGCCATCGGTGTACAGGAGAACGGCATCGTGGATGGCCAAGGCGTGCCGTGTGGCGGGATATTCAGTTTCGTCAAGCAGGCCGAGGACAGGGCCGTTGCGGGGAGCGCCGGTGACGAGCGGTTCGACTCGGCCCAGATCGCGCCGCAGCCAGAACGGGCTGGGATGCCCGGCGGAAGCGCAATGGACAAGGCCATTGGCAGCGTCCACCACCATGTACAAGGCCGTGACAAAAACGGGTGACGTGGACACTTGGCGCGCGACGAGAACGCGATTGATTTCCTTGAGAAACCGGCTCGGCTCGGCGGCAAACGGCTGGAGTTCATCCACCAGCCCGCGAATGACGGCCATGACCAGCGCGGCACGGACACCGTGCCCCATGACGTCGCCGATGAACACACCGGCCTTTGTATCGGAGAGCACCAACACCTCGAAGAAATCGCCGCCGAGCATGGAGGTCGGCTGGTAATGGTGGCAAAAACGAAGCGCGCTCTGTTCCGGCGTCGTTCCGCGAGGGAATGTCGGGTAGCGTTGCGGCAACATGGCCAGTTGGACTTCGCGGGCCATGGCAAGGTCTTCTTGAATCTGGCGGTTTTTCTCCGCGAGAGCTTGCGCATAGAGCGCGAGTTGTTCCTCGGCGGCTTTGCGATTGGTGATGTCCCGTGAAATGCCGAACGTGCCGGCTAGTTGCCCCTGCTCGTCGCGGAACGGCGCCTTGGTGGTGGAAACCCACGTCTCGCGTCCATCGGGCCAGGTCTCTTTTTCTTCCTTGCCGACAATTGGCTGGCCGGTTTCCATCACCTGCTGCTCGTCCGCCCGCGCGTCAGTGGCGTGCTCCTCGCGAAAAATGTCGGCATCGCTCTTGCCCACGGCATGCTCCGGCGAACGCGCGCCGATCCATCGCGCCATCGCGCGGTTGACCCGCAGGAACCGGCTCTCCCGGTCCTTGAAGTAAATATGGTCGGGAATGTGGTCCATCAAGCTCTGCAACAAATGCCTCTCGGCGGCGAGGGCGGCGGTGCGTTGGCGGACGCGTTCCTCCAACGCGCTGTAGGATTGCGCGAGTTGTTCCGCCATCCGGTTGAAGGCGATCCCCAGTTTGCCCACCTCGTCCTTGGTCTTGACCTCCAGCCTCGCGTCCATGGCCCCGGTGGCGATGGACTCCGCCATTCCGGCCATTTCGAGGATGGGCTGTGTGAAACGGCGCGCCAGTTCGTAGGAACTCCAAATCCCACCAGTCAACATCACGAGCAACGACAGCACGACAGCCCAGCGCAACCAGATGATGGGACGATAGGCTTCCGACCAGTTCATCTTCGCCACCAGCCCCCAGTCCAAATAGCCGACTGGGCCATAGGCCACAAGCACGTCGGCCCCTTGGGCATCGCGGGTGCGCATGAAGCCTTTTTGCCCGTCAATCGCCGCGTTCATCGCCGGCATCGTCTCGGCTGACACCTCAGTCACGTCCGGCTGAAACCGCGACGGCACCAGATAACGTATCCGACCGCCGACGCGTCGCCCGACGAGCACTTCACCGGTCTCGCCAAGGCCGGTAACGTCGGCCAAATCCGAAACAATATCGTCGGCGCCCAACAGCGCCATGACAACCCCTTGCAGCGTTCCATCGCTGCCGCGCGCCGGCGCAACGGCAACCACTTGGTGCCTGCCTTCCGTCAGGCTGATGACACCCATGTGCGCGTTGGTTCGCCCGATTTGAAATTCGGGCTGCACGGAGAGGTCTTTCCAGAGGAAATTCTCGGCTGTCGCGGTGATGACGAGGCCCGTCGGATTGGCAACCCAGAGCGCCTCGAAACTTCGGGACGATTTCAGCAAGTCCTCAAGGCTGCTTTGCGAGGTTTTGCGGAAAAGCGCTTCCGGGAGGCGACCGTCGTTGTACTTTTCCAATTGTTCGAGCAGCGACACGCGGCGCGCCTGCAGTGTGACCAGTTCGAGTTGGTGCCGCACATGATTAAGGAGCATCCTCTGGCGGTCGGCCTGCACCACGGAGAGACGCTCGTAAATCTGACGGCGAAGAATGTCGGCTGTGACGGCGTACCCAACCACACTCAACAAGGCAACTGTCGCCACCACGACCATGCCAACGAACACGGTCAGGTTCCAGCGCAATGATGTTTCGAGCAATCTCTTCATGGCAGCCCTGTCGGCTGCCAGAGTACCGCAATGATGCCCTCAACTCAACTCTGCTTGCGGTTTCCGGTACCGGGCATGTTCCGGGTGCGAACAGTACACCTGGTTGCCGAGTGACAGCGCATACCAGCAGTGGTCGGGTTTGGGCGCCAGACATGCAGAAAAACCAAACATGCCAACGTCCTTTGTGCGGCAATGGCAGCAATCCGTTAACGGAACTTCCACCGTTGATCGTGTTGTCTTTTCCAAGTCACACCACCCTTCTGTAAGCCGCCAAAGAATCGCATCCGCCCATCGTTCCGACAATCGGGGTGCGACTGATTCTCGCATCAGGCATTCCCTGACTCGGACACCCGTATATCCCGCACACGCAACTGCACTGTCGGTTCCCCGCGGAAGTCGTCCAACTCCGCCGTGAACGCCACATCCATCACACCCGACGGCAAGACCGCCTCCCCTGCGCTGAACCAGATCGCCGATGCCGTCATCTCGCCATCGGTCACCGAGAACTTCAGGTGCTTCTTCTTCAACACGCGCGGCGCGCCGCGCACCACGACATTGCGAACGGCAAAGACCGGCGTCGGGTTCTCAGCGCCGCATGGCTCGAATTGCTCCAGCGCCCCGAAAAACTCCGCGTCCAGGTCAGACAACCGCACCACCGCGTCAATCGCAACCGGAGGCGTCAGGAGTTGCCCCGATAACTTCTGCGCGGCAACCTCGTTCAGTTGGCGGAACAACGCCGGAACATTCTCCGGAGACACCGTCAGTCCCGCTGCCATCTCGTGGCCACCAAAACGGACCAGCAACGGCGCGCATTCCGACAACGCCGCCACCATCGAAAAACCGGCAATGCTGCGGCAGGAGCCTTTGCCGTCGGCGCCGATGATGACGGTCGGACGGTAAAACTCCTGAAGCACACGCGAGGCAACGATGCCGATGACGCCGGTGTGCCAGTCGGGGTTTGAGAGCACCAACACAAGCGCCCCGGATTGTTCGCGGGCTTGCGCGAGCGCCTGCGTGACAATCTGTTCCTCGATTTGCTGGCGATGGGCGTTGTGCTCGTGAAGCAACCCCGCCAGTTCGGCGGCGCGACCGTCGTCGTTCGTCAGCAAGAGTTCGAGCGATGCCATCGCGTCGGCGAGCCGCCCCGCCGCGTTCAAGCGCGGCCCAAGACGGAAGCCGATGTGGTAGGGCGTAACCTGATCCGGCACCTTGGCGATTTCCATCAACGCGCGCAGACCGGTTTTTTTTGTGCACGAGATCCGTTCCAACCCGGCTTTGACGAGGATGCGGTTTTCGCCGGTGAGAGGAACAACATCGGCGACCGTGCCGAGCGCAACAAGGTCAAGATGCTCGCGAAGGTCAATGTCCCAGTGACGGTTCGATTTGAGGAGCGCGTGCGCCAGTTTGAAGGCGACGCCGACGCTCGCCAAATACGTGGGACAACCGTCCCGGTTGTCCACCCGTTCCGTTGCCGAGGACAACCGGGACGGTTGTCCCACTTTCGGATTCACCAGCGCGACGCATTGCGGCAATTCCACTGGCGGCTCATGGTGGTCGATGACGATGGTGTCAATGCCTTCCGATTTGAGGTTGGCAATCTCTTGTGGGGAACTGGTGCCGCAGTCAACGGCGATGAGCAGTTGCGGAGCGCGCTCACGGACACACCGGGCAACGCCGTCCACGCTGAGGCCGTAGCCCTCGTCCATCCGGTGCGGGAGGAAATTGGCGACATCGCCACCGGCGGCGCGGAGGACACGCGTGAGGAGCGCGCTGGCGGTGACTCCATCCACGTCGTAATCGCCGTAGATGACGATGCGTTCACGGTGCGCGAGCGCCGTCTGGATCCGCTCGACGGCGGCGGCCATGTCGGGCAACGCGAACGGGTCGGCAAGCTGACGGAGTTGCGGTTGCAGGAAATGCTTCGCGGCCTCGGCGTCACGGCAACCGCGGTTCAACAGCGTTTGCGCCAACGCCAACGGCAAGTCAAGGCTCCGGGCAAGCGCCCCGGCCACGGCTGGTTCCGCTTGCGCGATAAGCCAGCGTTTGGACACGATTACGCTTTCGCAGCGGCAGCTTTGGCTTCTTTGCGGTGGAACCAGAGCACAATCGGGCTGGCAACGCAGATGGAGGCGATGGTGCTGACGATGACGCCCACGAGGAACGTGAACGCGAAATCGTTCAACACGCGCCCGCCAAGCATCAAGAGCACTCCCGTTGCGAAGATGGTGCTGCCGCCGGTCAACATCGTGCGCGCGAGCGTGTCGTTGATGCTGCGGTTCAGCAACGCGAAGTAGTCAATCCGCCCGCCCGCCAGTTTCCGGTTCTCCCGGATGCGGTCGAAAACGACAATGGTATCGTTGATGCCGTAACCGATGATGGTCAGGATCGCCGCGACAACCGTCATCGAGAAGGTGCGTCCGCTCAACACGAAGAGCGCCAGCGAGGCGGCGACGGACACCAGCACGGCGACGAGCGCGCCGACGCCGTACGCGAATTCGCCGAAGCGGAAGGCGATATAGATCATGATCATCAACATCGAAACGCCGATCGCTTCCAAGCCTTGCCGTCCAAGTTCCTGCCCGACGACGGCGCCGACTTCATCCTTGCTGAGCACGGTGAATTGTGCCGCGGGATACTGTTTCTGGATCGCCGGGACGACTTTATCGGCCTCGCCGACTGCCAGACGCAACGACAACACTTCCAGACCGGTGCCTTCGCGTTGGTATTGGATGAAGGAATCCTTCGCACCAGTTGCCTCCAACGTCCTGCGCAGCTCTGCCGGGGAAACGCGCTCGGCAAACTTCAACATCACGCCATCGCCGCCGGTGAAATCAATTCCATACACTTGTCCGCGCCCGAAATGGAGGCCGCCTTGGCGGACAAACATCCAGCCGCCGACGAGGATGAGCAACGCCATCGCCGCGCCCACCCAGCGCCGCGCGCCGAGAAAATCTATCTTTGTCTTCGGGAACAGTTGCATCGAATAAAACTTGCTGAACAAACCCTTGGCAATCATCCAGTCGAACAGCGTACGCGTCACGAATACCGCGGCAAAAAGGTTCGCGAGCAAACCGATGACCAGCGTGACACCGAACCCGCGCAATGCACCCGTGCCCAGCCAGATCAGGATGGCACCGCTGAGAATCGTGGTCAGGTTGGAGTCGAAAATCACCAGCCAGGCGCGCTGGTAACCAGCGGCGATGGCGGCGCGCAACGGTTTGCCGGCGGCCAGTTCCTCGCGGATACGCTCGAAAATCAGGACGTTGGCGTCCACCGACATGCCGATGGTCAGCGCAATGCCGGCAATGCCGGGAAGCGTAAGCGTGAACTTGAACAGCGCGAGCACGCCCATCAAAATCACAAAGTTCAGCCCCATCGCAAACGTCGCAATAAACCCGGCGATCCGGTAGTACAGCACCATGAACACAAGCACCCCAGCAGCAGCCAGCAGCGAGGCGTAGATGCCGCTGCGAACCGCGTCGCGTCCGAGCGACGGGTCCACGCTGCGTTCTTCGAGGACCTTGACGGGTGCTTGGAGCGGGTTTTCGAGGATACTGGCGAGTCGCCGCGCTTCAACGAGACTGAACTGGCCGGTAATCTGGGCGTTGCGAATCGAACCGAGCGACCGGGCATCCTCGGAGAGCCGGGGCTGGATGACGGGCGCGGACTGGATTTCTCCGTCGAGAATGATGGCCAGCCGCCGGTCCGGATAGGCGGCGGCGACCTGCGCGAAAATGACTGCGCCTTCCTTGTTGAAATTGAGGGAGATGTTGGGGCGACCAATATCGTCGCTGGCCACGTAGGCGCGCTCGACGTATTTGCCGGTCAGGCCGCGTTCGGGACGCAGCTTGACGTAAAGATGCTCGGTGAACGACTGTCCGTCGCGCGTCGTGACGTGCGTCATGTTCGTGTAGCCAATCGGCGGCAGGAAACGCGCATCGGTCGCCGCCTGGGCCTGCAACTGGTCGTTGTCGGCGTGCACGATGCGAAACTCCAAGTAGGCGGTCTGCTCGATGGTGCGCCGCGCCTCAACGCGGTCGCGCTCGGCCAAGCCGGGCAATTGCACGAGGATGCGGTCTTCGCCAACGCGTTGAATGATCGGTTCGCTGACGCCGAATTTGTTGACGCGTTTGCCGATGATCTCGATGGCCTGGTTGATGGCCGCGCCGCGCCCGGCGCTGTCAATCTGGGTCATGTCCATCCGCAGCAAGAAGGAAGTGCCGCCCTTGAGGTCGAGGCCGAGCTTGATCTTGCCGCCGCACGCACGGTCCACTTGATTCAGGATGTCCACGTTCGGCGTCTTGGAATCGGACTTGGCAACGCCGGGGAAATAGTTGCGCAGGTCAATCTTCAGTTCCTCAGCGGCCTCGCGCAAGTTCTGAAAACTCCGCAATGGCGCTGCCGTCTCCTTGGCGCGCACGGTCTCCATCATTTTATTGAACGCCGCGTCCTTGGTCATGGCGCGCTGCTCGAATTCCGCGACGAGGTCGCGGTTGAACGGCGGCCACATGAAATAGCACGCGGCCACGGTGATCAAGGCGATAATGCCAAACTTCCAACCTGACTGTTTGTTCATGACTGGTATTTCCTGCTTCGTTTACGGCTTGGGTGCGTCACTGCCGGCGTCCGACTTCTGGAGGACGGAACCGACGGCGGTCCGGAGGACTTCGATTTTCACGTTGTCGGCAATCTTCACCATCAACGTCTTCTCCTTGACGTTGCTGATGATGCCGATGATGCCGTTGGACATCAGAATCTTGTCGCCGGTCTTGAGGTTCTTCATGAGGTTTTCCTGTTCCTTGCGCTGTTTCTGCTGCGGACGAATCAGCATGAAGTAGAACATCAACCCCAGCACGGCAAACATGCCGATCATCTGCATCAGTCCCGCCCGCGGATCCTGTTCGGTCCCCGGCGGCGTCTGCCCGGCCATTGCCAGTATTTCAATCATTTTCATTTGCTTTGTTTCCTTCGTTGTAGTGCGCGACAAACTCGCGCCGAAATTCCTCAAACTCGCCCGCCACAATCGCCTCGCGGGTCGCTCTCACCACGCTCAAATACACGTGCAGGTTGTGCCACGTCAACAGCCGGATTCCCAAAATCTCGTTCGCCCAGCACAAGTGCCGCACATACGCCCGCGTAAAGTCACGGCACGCATAACAGGCGCACCCCGCTTCCAGCGGGCCGAAATCTTCCCGGCACTCCGCCGCCCGGATTGAATACGGCCCGCGCTTCGTGAACACCTTGCCATGACGCGCCTCGCGGGTCGGCAGGACGCAATCAAACATGTCCACGCCTTGCGCGATCATCGCGAGCATTTGCGGCAGCGTGCCGACGCCCATCGCATAGCGCGGTTTCCCGCGCGGCAGATGCGGCACGCTCATCGCCACCTGCGCCAGCATTTCCGGCTCGGGTTCGCCGACACTGACCCCGCCGATGGCGTAACCGTCGAAATCCATTGCCACCAGTTCCCGTGCGCACCGCGCCCGTAACTCCGGGCACACGCTTCCCTGCACAATACCAAAGAGCAATTGATTGTCGGGACGGGTTTCGTCCCGGCAAATGGCCGCCCACTGTAGAGAGAGGTCAACGCTTCTGCAAGCGTATTCTCGGTCACAGGGCCACGGCGCGCATTCGTCGAAAACCATCGCAATATCGCTGCCCAACGCCGCCTGCGCGGCCATTGCCTCGCGCGGGCCAAGAAACAACGCCGCGCCGTCCACGTGCGACTGGAACTCGACACCCGCCTCTGAAATCCGCCGCAGTTTGGCCAGTGAAAAAACCTGATAACCGCCGCTGTCGGTCAGAATCGGCCCGTCCCATGCCATGAACCGGTGCAGTCCCCCACCCTTGCGGACGACGTCAAGACCGGGGCGCGTCATCAGATGATAGGTGTTGCCGAGGATGACCGGCGCGCCGAGTTCACGCAGTTCGTGCGGCGCCATGCATTTCACCGTGCCCTGCGTGCCAACGGGCATAAACACCGGAGTTTCGACGACGCCATGCGCGGTCAACAACCGGCCCGCGCGCGCGCCCGACGACGCATCGTGATGTTCGACGGTAAAACTCAACTCCCCAATTCCAAGTGCTCCGGCGGACGTGATGGGAGTTTCCAAACGATCTCGCCGTGGTTGGCGGCGGCGTGCATGCGGTTGGCGAGCGTGATGCCGTCCTGGTAAGTTCGTTCAAACGCCGCGAGATCGCGCGCCGCGCATTGTTGGAGGAGCGGATCGAGAATCTTCGCGGCAAACGCCTCCAGCATCGCCTTGTGTTTGGGACGGGTCAGCGCCCCGTCGGCGAAACGTTTTCGGGTGGCGCGCAACTGGAATGCGGCCAGCGCCCAGTTGCCGCCTTGCGCGGCGTGGTAGGCGATCCAATACCGGTCGCTGATCTCGCGCATCAGCGTCGCCAGGCCGGGCTGGAGTCCGGCGATCTGGTCGAGCGTCAGTTCGCCGTGTTTGCTGCGGGCCACAATGGGGTTGTCTTCTGTCATGGCAGTCTCGTTCTATGCGAAGCGACTCATCGGCTCAACTGCAAAAAGCGAACCCCGACGAAAAACGTCGGGGTCCACAGGTTCAGCGCAAAAAGGCGCGTATCGTTACTTGGACGGGCAGGTGCCGCCGGACTTCTTGGCATCGGCGCAGGCTTGTTCCCACTGCTTGTACTGCTTCTTGTCGAGGATGGTCTTGAGCTCTTTGGCCATCTTCTTCTGGGTCGCGACCGGGCAGGAAATGCCTTTGCACTCGCTCTGAAGTGCCGCGACTTTCGCCTGTTGGGCGTCCGTCAGTTTCACTTTCTCCAAAGCGACGCAACAAGGCTTGTCGCTCTTGGCCTTGGCTTGGCTCGGGCAGCCACCGCATTGCGCGAACACCGCGCTGGCCGAGATCAACACGACCGCCGCCACTATCATTCCGATTACTTTCTTCATACTACAATCTCCTTCTGGTTATTGGGTTTTAGCTCCACCGAACGTTGGCAGACTTTAGCACGTCTCACCCGGTTTGCAAGGCATCACCCCCCGATTTGTGCATCGAGGAATTGCTTGCAATCAACGATGTCTTCGATACATTCCCGCCTGTTTAATTCTGTTCAAGGAACCCTGCATGAAAGCTCAGCGATTGTTTCTACTCACACTGGCAACCGTCATGGTTGCCGCCGCGACAGCCCGTGCCGCCGGTGAAGCGCGCGCGCCGGGACTGGTCGTGACCACCGAGAACGACCTTTACGCCAATCCGTTCAACTTCCGCAACCAAGACCGCCATTACTCGCAGGGGCTAAAGATCATGTATATCGGCGGCGACAAGGATTTCACCGTAATCGCCCCCCCCCTGAACCGGTGGATGCCCAAGCTCGGCTTGCGCGACGAAGCCTGCAATGTCGGGTTCGCCATCGGCCAAAACATGTACACGCCGTTCGATACAGACACCTTTGACCCCGTGCCCGGCGATGAACCGTACGCCGGGTGGCTCTACGGCAGCTTCATCTTCCAACGGCGCGGCGTCACCCTCAACGGCATTCCCACGCTCGACAGCTACGAACTCGCCCTCGGAGTCGTTGGCCCTGCCGCCTTGGGCGATGTCATCCAACGCCAGTGGCACAAATGGATTAACCGGGCACGCCCCAACGGCTGGGAACACCAACTCAAGAACGAACCCGCCATCATCGCCAAGTATGCCCGCTACTGGCGGTTGACGCCCAATGAGCAACTGGGCCGCTATTTCGACTTCATCCCGCATGTCGGCGCTGACCTGGGGAACATCCGCATTGACGCCAACGCGGGCGCCTTCCTGCGCCTCGGCTACAACCTGCCGCAGGACTTCGGCATCAGCCTCATTGACGGACCCGCGCCATCCATCGCGCCCATCAAGGTTGACAGGCCCGAGTGGTTTTCCTGCTACGCTTTCGTCGGCGGCGAAGGCCGCGTCGTCGCCCGCGATATTTTCCTCGATGGCAACTCATTTACCGACAGCCTCAGCGTGGAAAAGAAAAGCGTTGTTGGCGACTTTATGTTTGGATTTGGCATCCTGCTCTTCCAGCATGTCGAAGCCAGCTTCACCGGTGTCATTCGCAGCATGCGATTCGAAAACCAGCCCGGCGGCCGCGACGCATACGGCTCCGTCACCATCAAGGCCGTCTTCGCCATCTGACCAACACGCGAACGGCGAACTGCACCCCGCTGCCAGCTTCTTCTTGTGTTCCGACCGCCCGTTAGAACATCTGCCGAAACGGTTGTCGGCGGGCAAGCGTCCCGCTTGCCACGGCGGAGAACAGCGGCACGAAAAGGAAGCTCTTCTTTTTGTGGATTGTTGTGTTTTTAGTGGCTACGCCGAAGGTCAGTTGGTCACAAAATGTAGCCAACTGAAATTTATTGCCGCCGATGGCGCCGCCATTCTTCTTTGTGGCCAAACGCAATCCGGTTGTCTATCAGACGGATCCACTCCGGTTCGATCCGCCAGATGGCCGTCTTGGTCAGGGCGCTTGTCAGCAACAGATTGCCCGATGCAATAAACGGGAAACGCGCGGTGTACAGCGTCCAACCTTTCACGCGCTCCGCGCCGTCGAGTTGCCGGCAGGCTCCGTGGAATTGGACGCCTTGAATCTCGCGCCATTGCTGTTCGTCGCGCTGGACGGTGCCAGCCACTTCGCCCCGGGCCAGCATCGCCATGCCGTGCTGGGAGGATGGCTCGGTTACGACGTAGAAACGAAGTTCCTTGTCCACCGCGTAGAACAGCGCGGCGGCGTGCGGTCTGCCTTCGCCGTCGGTCACTGCCACGGTCAATACCCGGTGCGCTTTCAGGAACACCAGCAGCCGGTCTCGTATGCCTTTGCTCATCGCGCCTCAACCTACACAAGCCAGGCTGCGCAGACAAGGCACCTCGTCTTCCCACCGACCACCTGCCATCTACTCTCAAACCCCAATTGCACACTTGCAGGAGGGATGGCTCTGGGGTAAATACCTGCGTCACCCAAGGACTACTCTCACATGAAAATTTTTCTCGATGGCCGGTTTGTGGATGAAGCGGACGCGAAGATCTCCGTGTTCGATCACGGCTTGCTGTATGGCGATGGCGTGTTCGAGGGCATTCGCGTGTATGACGGCCGGATTTTCCGGCTCGTCGAGCATTTGCAGCGGCTGTTTGCGTCGGCCAAGGCGATCATGCTCAAGGTTCCGATGACGCAGGAGGAATTGCTCAAGGCCTGTTGCGCGGCGTGCCGGATGAACAGCATCCACGACGGTTATATCCGCCTCGTGGTCACCCGCGGCGTCGGCAACCTGGGGCTGAACCCGTTCCATTGCCCGAAGGCGACGGTGTTCATCATCGCCGACAAAATCGCGTTGTACCCGGAGAAGGTGTACCGGAAAGGAATCGAGTTGATCACGGCGAGCACGCAGCGGGTCAATCCCGCGGCGCTCAGCCCGGCCATCAAGTCGTTGAACTACCTGAACAACATCATGGCCAAGATCGAGGCGATCCACGCAGGAACCATCGAGGCGATCATGTTGAACGCGCAGGGCAACGTCGCCGAGTGCACGGGCGACAACATCTTCGTCGTGCGCGGCGGACGGATCGAGACGCCGCCGGTGAGCGACGGGGCGTTGATCGGCATCACGCGCGGCGTGGTCTTCGAACTGGGCGCGAAACTGAACCTCCCGGTGAGCGAGGCGCACTTGACCCGGTACGACCTGATGACGTCCGAGGAATGTTTCATCACCGGCTCGGCGGCGGAAATCGTCCCGGTCTCCACCGTGGACTGCCGCCCCATCGGCGCCGGCAAACCGGGACCGGTCACGAAACAATTGATGGCCGAGTTCCACAAACTGACGCGTTCGGAAGGAACGTCCATCGCGACAAAGTAACCTCATGCTGTGCGACATTTGCAAAAAAGCCGACGCCACCGTCCACCTCACCCAGATCGTGGAGGGCAAGATATTGAAGGTGGACATGTGCGAGGGCTGCTCGAAGACGAAGGGCGTACAGGATTCGGCTGCGTTTTCGCTCGCGGAGTTGCTGGCCGGTTTCACGCCGCCGGCGACGGAGGAGGAAAAGCCGGTGGAAGGACCGGGCATCCAGTGCCCGGCCTGCGGAATGTCCCAGGCGGACTTCAAGAAGATGGGGCGATTCGGTTGCGCGCAGTGCTGGACGGTGTTCGAGGACGGCTTGGGGCCGTTGTTGAAGGCGATGCACAAGGGCGACCGCCACGTCGGCAAGGTGCCGGGCAAAGCGGCGCACACGCTGGTCATCAACGAGAAGATCAAACAGCTCGCCGAACAACTCCAGAAATTCATCCGCGACGAGCAATACGAAGAGGCCGCCGCGATCCGCGACGAGATCCGCACGCTGGAGACAAAACTGAAGGCCGCATGAACCTCAACGAGTTTCTCAAGAACCCGATGGAATGGGTCGAGACGGAAGGCCCGCAGCGCAAGATCGTGCTGTCGAGCCGGATCCGTTTCGCGCGCAACCTGTGTGCATTCGCCTTTCCCGGCTGGGCCAAGAAACCGGAGCGCCAGCGCGCCCTGGCCGCGATGCTGCCGGCGGTGGAACGGCTGCCGGAAATGTCGCCGGGGTTCAGCGCCTCGATGGACAGCCTTTCCGCGCTGGACAAACAATTGCTGGTGGAACGGCACCTGATCAGCCGCGAACACGCCGCCCGCAACGTCGGCAGCGGCGTCGTCATCAACGAGCACGAGACCCTCTCAGTGATGATCAACGAGGAAGACCATCTGCGGATGCAGGCGTTGAAGTCGGGCCTGCAATTGAAGAGCGCCTACAAGGTGCTCGACAAGGTGGATAGCGCACTGGAACTGCACTTGGATTACGCGTTCTCGCCACGGCTCGGTTACCTGACGGCCTGCCCGACCAATGTCGGCACGGGCATGCGCGCCTCGGCGATGTTGCACTTGCCGGCAATGGTGCTCAGCGAACAGATCAACCAGGTCATCCAGGCGGTGGGCAAACTGGGCCTGGCGGTGCGCGGCCTCTACGGCGAAGGCACCGAGGCGCTCGGCAATGTGTTCCAGATTTCCAACCAGACCACGCTCGGCGAGCGGGAAGCGGAAGTCATCGAGCGCCTCAACAAGGTCGTGCTCCAGATCATCGAGCACGAGGAGAACGCGCGCCTCAGCCTGCTGGAAAAGAAACCGCGCCTGGTGTACGACCAGATCGGGCGCGCGTACGGCATCTTGACGAACGCGCGCGCGATGAGTTCGAAGGAAGCGTTGAACTTGTTGAGCATGGTGCGGATGGGGGCGGACTTGGGTTTGTTCCCCACGGGAACGCAGATTGCCATGGATGAATTGTTCATCCTCACGCAACCCGCCCACGTCCAGAAAGCCGTGGCCCGCAAGCTGACGGCGGAAGAACGCGATCTGTCCCGCGCCGATGTCATTCGCGCGCGATTGAAAGAGCTGCCGCAGCCCCGCGAAGACATCGCGGAGCCGCCTGCGGACAGTCAACCGGAGCATGTTTGAGGTGGAACAATGGAAATGAGCAATTTCACGCCGCGAGCGCAGCAGGTGCTTGCGCTGGCCCGCAAGGAAGCGGACCGTTTTAATCACAACTACGTCGGCACCGAGCATCTCCTGCTCGGCCTGATCAAACTCGGCCAGGGCGTCGCCGTCAACGTCCTGCAAAAACTGGGACTCGACCTCGAAACGGTCCGCATGGAAGTCGAAAAACAAATCGGCAGCGGCCCCGAGACCAAGATGCTCGGCAGCATCCCCTACACGCCGCGCGTCAAGAAAGTCCTCGCGCTCTCCCAGAAGGAGGCGAAACAACTCAACCACAACTACGTCGGCACCGAGCACATCCTGCTCGGCCTGTTGCGCGAAGGCGAAGGCGCCGCGGCCCGCATCCTGAAGTCGCTCGACATTGACATCGAGCGTTGCCGCAACGAAGTCCTCAAGGAACTCGACCCGAACTTCGTCCCCACCGAGGGCGGCGAGGAAGGCGAAGACCAGCCCCAGCAAAAAGGCCAGGGCAAAACCCCTGCCCTCCGGATGTTCGGGCGCAACCTGACCGACCTCGCCCGCAAGGGCGGGCTTGACCCGGTCGTCGGACGCAAAAACGAAATCGAGCGCGTCATCCAAATTCTTTGCCGCCGCACGAAAAACAATCCCGTCCTGCTCGGCGAAGCCGGTGTCGGCAAGACCGCCATCGTCGAGGGGCTGGCGCAGGAAATCGCCCTCGGCAACGTGCCGGAGATCCTCCACGACCGCCACGTCATCACCCTCGACCTCGCGCTCATGGTCGCCGGCACGAAGTACCGCGGCCAGTTCGAGGAACGCATCAAGGCCGTCATGGAGGAAATCAAACGCGCCAAGAACGTCATCCTCTTCGTGGACGAACTCCACACCATCGTCGGCGCCGGCGGCGCCGAGGGCGCCATGGACGCCAGCAACATCATCAAGCCCGCGCTCTCGCGCGGCGAATTGCAGGTCGTCGGCGCGACCACGATGACGGAGTACCGCAAGTACATCGAGAAAGACGCCGCGCTCGAACGCCGTTTCCAGACCGTCATCGTTGAGCCGCCCACGGTCGAGCAGACCGTCGAGATCCTCAAGGGCCTTCGCGTCAAGTACGAGGACCATCACAAGGCCAAGTTCAGCGACGAGGCGCTCGCGACCGCCGCGCGGCTCTCCGACCGCTACATCACCGGGCGGTTCCTGCCCGACAAGGCGATTGACGTGGTGGACGAAGCCGGCGCGCGCGCGCGCATCCAGTCGCTCACGCGCCCGCCCGACATGCAGAACATGGAGCGCGAGATTGCGCAACTGAAGGAACAAAAGGAAGCCGCCATCAAGGCGCAGGACTTCGAGCTGGCCGCCGGGCTGCGCGACAAGGAGAAACAGGCGCGCGACCGGCTCGAAGCGGTCATGGCCGAGTGGCGGCAGGCGCGCGACGCGAAGTCCATCATCATCACCGAGGACGACATTCTCCAGATCATCGCCAAGTGGACCGGCATCCCGTTGAACCGGATGGAACAGAAGGACGCCGAGAAACTGCTCCACATGGAAGACGACCTTCGCAAGACCATCATCGGCCAGGACGAAGCGGTCGCGGCCATCAGCAAGGCGCTCCGCCGCAGCCGCGCCGACCTCAAGGACCCGACCCGCCCCATCGGCTCGTTCGTCTTCCTCGGCCCCACCGGCGTCGGCAAGACGCTCATGGCCCGCGCACTCGCGGAGTTCATGTTTGGCGACGCGGATTCGCTGATCCAACTCGACATGAGCGAGTACATGGAAAAGTTCAACGTCTCCCGCCTCGTCGGCTCGCCGCCGGGTTACGTCGGCTACGATGAAGGCGGCCAACTGACCGAGAAGGTCCGACGCCGCCCCTACTCCGTCGTGCTCTTCGACGAAATCGAGAAGGCGCATCCCGACGTGATGAACATGCTGCTGCAGATTCTCGAAGACGGGCATCTCACCGATTCGTTCGGGCGCAAAGTGAACTTCCGCAACTGCGTCATCATCATGACCTCGAACATCGGCGCGGAAGTTGTCCGCAAAGGCGCCGGCCTGGGGTTCGCCCCCTCGAAGGAGGAGCACACCTACGAGGAGATGAAAGGCAAATTGCTCGAAGAAGCCAAGCGCGCCTTCAAGCCCGAGTTCATGAACCGGCTCGACGACCTCATCGTCTTCCGCAACCTGAACAGGGCCGACATGTCGAAGATCGTCCTCCTCGAAGTCAACAAGATCAAAAGCCGCCTCAAGTACAAGGACGTCGAGATCGTGCTCACGCCGGCGGCGACGGAGTTCCTCATCGAGAAAGGCTACGACCCGCAGTTTGGCGCGCGCCCGTTGCGACGGGCGGTCGAGAGGTATTTGCAGGACCCGGTGGCCGAGGAGATTCTGCGCGGCAACATCAAGCCCAGCGAGACCGTCGAGGTGACCGTAGAGGACGGCAAACTCGCCTTCCACCAGATGGCCGCCAACGCAACCTGAGAACGAGATGGAACTCTTCGAGACATTCCAACAACGTTACTCGGCGCGCGTGTACCAGAAGAAACTGCTCTCCGAATCCGACCTCCAGCGCATTCTCCAAGCCGCCAATGACGCACCGTCCGCCGGCAACATGCAGGCGTACGAGATTGTGGTTGTCGGCGATGCCCCCCGAAAACAAGCGCTGGTCAAGGCCGCGTGGGACCAGCAGTTCATCGCCGAGGCGCCCGTGGCGCTGGTGTTCCTGACCAACCCGGCCCGCAACGCCGAACGCTACGGCGCGCGCGGGGCGAACCTCTACGCCGTGCAGGATGCCACGATTGCCTGCGCGTACGCGCAGCTTGCCGCGACGGCGCTTGGCCTCGCCACCTGTTGGGTGGGCGCATACGACGATGAAGCCGTGGCGCGCATCGTGAACGCGCCGGCCGGCCGACGTCCCGTGGCGGTCTTGCCGATTGGATACGCCGCCGAACCTCCGCGCCGCCGGCCGCGGCGTCCCCTGAAGGAACTGATCCATGCCGAAACAATCCATCCAACACTTTAACCTCTGGACCGAAACGATCTCCGCGCTGATGAGCGACGGCGTGTTGCTGAACAGCCTCGGCGACGACGGCCAGCCGAACACGATGACCATCGGCTGGATGACCGGCGGCATCATCTGGGGCAAACCGATCCTCATCGTCCTCGTGCGCCCTAGCCGCCACACCTTCAGCCGGCTGGAACAGGTTCCCGAATTCACCGTCAACGTCCTCCCGACCGAGCTTCGCGCGGCACTCCAAATCTGCGGCACGGAGTCGGGACGAAAGGCGGACAAGTTCGCCCGCGCCAGGCTCACACCGTCGCCCGCCCAGCGTGTTCGCGTGCCGGTCATCGAGGAAGCGCTGATCAGCTACGAATGTTCCATTGTCCATCGCAACAACATGGATCCCACAACGCTGCCGCAGGAAATCATGCACAACGCCTACGCCGGCGGCGGTTTTCATCGCCTCTATTTCGGCGAGGTCCTCGCCACAACTGCGACAGTGGACGCCCGCGCCCGGCTCGGCAAGGTAATGTAGCATCTCCGGGAAAGACACAATAACCCTTGCAATCGATTGGCTGTTCCGTATAGTGCGATGGAACGTTCGGGGCCAAGACGTCCAGAAGTGCGTTTCGTGCTGCATGTTACAAACACAAAGAGTCCATGATTCTCTCCCGCTCCAGTAGTTGGCCCCGCAAGCAACTGTTGCTGGCGGTGGCTGACGGTTTTTGCGCTGCATTCGCCATGGTGCTGGCAGTCACGCTGCGCCTCGGCTGGCTGGAGGGAATGGGCTACCTCGAAAAGCATTGGTCGCCGGTGCTGATCGCTTGGACGCTTTACATCGTATCCTTCTACATTTCCGGCCTGTACGAAAATGAGTCCTTGCAGCGCGTCTCCCGGATGCTTACGGCAGCGGTCATGGCGGTGGTGCTGGGATCAGTCCTCACCACCTCGGTCTTTTACGCCACGTTCTCCTTGGACATGGGGCGCGGCATCTTCTTCGGGTTTGCCGCATTCGTCTTTGCCGTCATCGTGGCGAATCGCCTGTTCTACATTGCAGCCAACCGTCGCGGCCTGCTCGCGCAACGCTGCCTGATCATCGGGACCAACGGTGAAGCCCGCAAGACCATCCAACTCATCCGCCGCCACCCGCACTACGGCATCCGCGTTCTCGGCATGATCCACTGCGGCCCATCAAGAGAGAGGGTCGGACAGTTCATCGAGGATTATCCCGTGCTGGGCACTCTCGATTCCCTCGAAAAGTTTGTTGATCTCTACGATATCGAACGCCTGATCCTCGCCACCACCGCAGACGAGGAATCCCTGCTGCTGAAACGGCTGCGCGCTTTTCGTTATCGCGGTGTGGCCATCGTGGACTTCGTCACGCTCTACGAAGAGCTTGGCCAGGAAATCCCGCTCGACTACATCAACGACGAATGGCTCTTCCACGCGTCCCTCAACAACTCCCGCATCCATATTCGCCGCTTCAAACGGCTGATTGATGTCTTGTTGTCGATGCTCGGCATCGTCATCACCGCTCCGCTGGCGGGGTTGGCGGCCTCGCTCATCAAACTCACCTCGCCCGGCCCAATCCTCTACCGGCAGGAACGCCTTGGACGCGACAGTGTCCCTTTTGAGTTGCTCAAGTTCCGCACCATGGTGGCCGGCGCCGAGAGCGAAACCGGCCCCGTGTGGGCCGCCGACAATGACCCGCGCATCACAACCGTCGGTAAATGGCTCCGCAAAACCCGCGTTGACGAAATCCCCCAGCTCGTCAACGTCCTTCGTGGCGACATGAGCCTCGTCGGTCCGCGTCCTGAGCGCGCCATCTTCATTCAAAAGCTCTCTGAGAAAATCCCGTTCTACGCCGAACGCCTCCTCGTGCCGCCGGGCATCACCGGCTGGGCGCAGGTCATGGCCCCCTACGCAGCCAGCGTTGAGGACACCCGCCGCAAACTCCAATACGACCTTTACTACATCAAACACATGTCGTTCTTCCTCGACGCGTTTATCTTCGCGAAGACGGCCAAGACGATCCTCTTTGGGCGCGAACGCAAAAAGACTTCTCCCACGGCAGCGACCTCCCCTGAACCGACAGAACTCAAGACCGAGACCCTTTTCCTCAACACCGCCAGACCCGGCGACGCCCCCGCCGAAGAAAAACGCCGGCTGGCATAATCTCATCTGGCTTTTTCCTCGCGCTTCGCTACCATCACTGTCGTCAAAGGAGCGCATCGGTTTGAGCCTGTGAAAGAATATCTCGATCTTGTTCGTCTTGTGTTGGAAAACGGCACGTGGAAAGCCAGCCGCACCGGCGTGGATACCATTTCCTACTTCGGCGCGTTCTATCGCGTGGACCTCTCCAAGGGGTATCCGCTGCTCACCACCAAGGAGGTCAATTTCGATTCCATGCTCCATGAGTTGCTCTGGTATCTCTCCGGCGAGGACCATATCCGCAATCTCCGCCAGCACACCAAAATCTGGGACGCTTGGGCCGACGAACACGGCAACCTCGAAACCGCTTATGGCCGGTACTGGCGGCGGTTCCCACACCCGTATCAGGACGCCAACGGCAAGTGGCACGTTCGGGAGGTGGACCAGATCCAGTACGTGATTGATTCGCTCAGGCAGGAACCCACCAGCCGACGACTGGTCGTGACCGCTTGGGAACCCGGCAACGCCAAGAGCAGCAAGCTCCCACCCTGCCACTACAGTTTCGTGTTCAATGTCCAAGAGAACCGGTTGAATTGTCATCTGACACAGCGCAGCGGCGACATCGCGCTCGGCATCCCGTTCAACCTCGCGTGCTACGCCGCGCTCACGCAGATGCTCGCGCAGGAGACCGGCCTCGAAGTCGGTTGGTTCGCGCACACCATCGTGGACGCCCACATCTACACCGCCCGTCCCGGCAGCGGCATGGAACCGTACGACCACGTCCCCGGCCTCAAGGAACAACTCACGCGCGAACCGCGTCCCCTGCCCCGGCTCGTCATCGCCAGGAAACCGTTCAACGAACTCCGGTTCGAGGATTTCCGCGTCGAAGGCTACAACCCGCACCCGAAGATCAAGTTCAAAGTCGCCGTATGAAGCTCGTCATCATCGCCGCCGTCACCCCTGACGGCACCATCGGCCATCAAGGCCGGCTCCCGTGGCATCTTTCCGAGGACCTCCGCCGGTTCAAGGCCGTCACGATGGGGCACACGCTCGTCATGGGACGCAAAACCTACGACTCCATCGGCAAACCTCTCCCCGGCCGCCGCAACATCGTCCTGACCCGCGGCCACGCCATTCCCGGCGTGGAATGTTTTTCCAGTCTCGATGCCGCGTTGAAGGCTTGTCCCGACAACGCCACCGTGTTCGTCATCGGCGGCGCGGAAGTCTATCGCCAGGCTCTCCCCCTCGCTGACCAGTTGCTGCTCACACACGTTCATCAAAACATCACCGGCGACACCAAGTTCCCCGACTTCGACCGCTCTCGATGGCGCGAAGTGTCCCGCACGAGCGGCGTCGAGTGCGATTTTGTGGAACTGCTGCCGAATCGTTAACGGATAAGCCATGAAACAAATACAAACAGCCGTGTATGCTTTCGTCGCAATCGCCAGCGGCTCGGTCATGCTGATGGCAGAACCCGACATCATCGTCAGGACGAACGTGCCCTACGGCAACGCCGCCAATGTGCGCGTGCAAGAAAACGGACCGGTCACGGAGGTGCGGTTCACACCAAACCCGCACGGCGGGCCGGAGTGTCTGTGGTTTTGCTTTCAGGTCTGCCGTTCAGGGGCGAGACGGGCGGCGCTCGGCAAGCAGCGGCTCATCTTGGAATGTCCCGAGACCATGCTCGGGGGCGGCCAGCCCGGTCATTTCCGTCCTGTGTTTCGTCCCACAAAGGGCAACTGGGAACGGACCGGCGCGCCGGAGTTGATTGAGCTTCCCGATGGCCGGCGTCAGGCCGCGTGGACATTCGACATGGAGAAACCGTCGTTGGACTTCGCGTTTTCGTTTCCCTACGGGCGCGAGGATGTGGAGCGGTTGGTCAAGCAAAGTGGAGGCTATTGGCGGGTGGACACCATCGGCGTCAGCCAGGGCGGACGTCCGTTGTGGCGGTTGAGCAATGATTACAGCCGGCCCAAGGGCAACCGAGCGGGCGTTTATCTGATGGCGCGCCAGCACTCGGCCGAGGTCAGCGGGTCGTGGGTGCTCGATGGCGTGCTGCGGCGGTTTGCGGAACTTGGCGACGCGGCGCCGTTGGCCTGGGCGGTGCCGCTGGCAAATAGTGACGGCATCGAACAAGGCGATTACGGCAAGGACAATTTCCCTTACGACCTCAATCGCGCGTGGGGCAAACCGCCGATGCGGCACGAGGTCTTGGTGTTTCAGCAGGACATACGACGCTGGGCCGCGCGGTGTCGTCCCGTCGCGGGATTCGATTTCCACGCGCCGGGCGCAAGCGAGACGCAGGGCATCTATAGCTTCGTGTCCGAGGCGCGCCCCGAAGTCTCTCAGGAAGCGAAGCAATGGGCGGTGCTCATGGGGGAACAGTTGGGCGCGGAATTTGCCGCTGCCAATTTCGTTCGCGTTGCCAAATATCCGTCGCGCTGGGAGACACCGCGATTCAGTACGTTTTTTCACGAAGAAATGAAGGTTCCCAGCGTCACATTTGAGGTTCCGTATGCCATCGTCCACAAAACCGTCATGAACCGCGAACAATATCAAGAGGCCGGTCGTCGCATTGCCGATGCCATCGTCAAACAAATCAAAAGTCTCTCCACGAAGTGAGCCTGCCGAATGACCGTACCATTTTCGCGCCGCGAATTTCTGGCGACAAGCCTCGGCGGTATCGCGGCGGCCAGCCTCGGACCGTTGTCCTGCGAGCGCCGCGCAGCGAGCCACACGCACACCGCGCCGCTGGCGATGTGGGCGTTGACCGGCACGCTGAAGTCGGACGACGTGTGCCGGCAGCTTGATGCGTTTCACGGCGCTGACTGGGGTGTGGTGCTTTATCCGCGCTGGGGACTCGAACTGGAGTATCTCGGAGGACAATTCTTCGAGCGCATCCGTTTCATCGTCGAACAAGCGGCGTCGCGCAAAATGGAAGTCTGGCTCTACGACGAGTTCACGTGGCCGAGCGGCCAAGCCAAAGGTTTGGTTACGCAAGGTCATCCCGAACTGGAAGCTCAACTGTTGGCGGTTGGACGGGACGGCACGAGCCGCGTCGTTCCTGTTCCCGAAACTGCAAACCTGCTGTTGACGGAAGCCACCGCGCGATTTCTCGCCGTGACGCACGAACGCTACGCCCGCGCCATCGGCGAGTTCTTCGGGACAACGGTGCGCGCCATTTTCACCGATGAACCGTCGTTGCCGCACCAGCACAAGCCACGCAAGCCCGGCGATGTCGCGTGGGAACTGGTTTGGTCGTCGGCGCTCGACAAGGCGCTCGGTGGCGATTTTCCAAAACGCCTGGCACAGACTGGCGATGTCGCTCATTCACCGCTGTGGCGCGAGTATTGGGCGGCGTACACGCGCGTGTTTCACGATTCGTGGGTCGCGCCGATTGCGAAGTGGTGCGCCGCGCATAGGGTTGCGATGAGCGGCCATTTTCTCGGTGAAGGAAGTTTCGGTTCGCAAGTCGCCTACAACGGCAGCCTGCGCCGGCAACTCGGCGCGCTCGGCATTCCCGGCATTGACGAAATCAGCACGCGCACCGACCCAGCCAAGTGCGAGGCTCTGACGCTCGCCTTCATCGCCGAGTTCACCGGCCGCGAACGGATGGTGGAAGTCTATGCGCTCGGTCCGCCGACGATGAGCCTCGCGACGATGAAGAAGATGGTTGACCTGTGCGCCGCGTGCGGCGTGGACCGGTACGTGTTGGCGATTTGTCCGCACGATTTCCGGGGCGGCATGTTCAAGCGCGAATATTTTGGCGTCTATAGCCAACAACAACCGTGGTTCCGCGAATTTGCCAAGGTTTATACCGAATACGTCGCCGAGGCTGCCGTGGTGGCGCGCGCCGCGAAACCGTTGGGCGTGCCGTGGCCGGCTGACGAGGAACTCTGGGCTGTGGCCGGGCCGGACCCGCGCCAGTCCAAGCCGTTGAAGGAGATGACCGAACGCTTCTTGGAGGCAGCGCGGGAACGGATTCGCGCGCGCTTGGAACCCGGCCATGAGTCGGTAGTTGCGCGCAAGACGCTCGAAGCAGAATGGACGTTCCAGCCAGTCGGCCTGAACAGCCTTCGGCTCGATGCGCCGGTGCTGGCCGTGGTGGACGTGCCGCGCGTTGCAGAGCTTTCCGTGCAATCCCAGCTTGTGCGCAGCGTGCGCATCAACGGCATGGCAGTCAACCTCGATGCCGCGCCGGTGGATCGCCAGTTCGATCTCAGTTACCGGCGCGTGTCGGTCGCCGCGCTGTTGCGCGCCGGTGAAAACCGGATTGAAGCGGACTTGACCGAGCCGAAGCCGCTGCGGTTTCTGCCGGCGCTGATCTTGTGGGGCGATTTTGCGGTGGACGCGCAGGGCCACATCGTTGCGCCGCCGCAGGCGATCAAACTCGGTGACTGGCGCCCGCAAGGTTATCCCGCGTTCTGCGGCACGGGCCGGTATCGCGCGGAGATCACGCTCGACAAGCTGCCGCAATATCTCGGCGTTGACACCGGCGATTATCCCGTGAGCGTCATCTGGAACGGGAAGCGACTCGGTCGGCGGGCGTGGTCGCCGTATCGGTTTGCGCTGAAGGACGCGGCGCGCATCGGGCGCAACGAAGTTGTTGTTGAAATCACGAGCACGCTGGGTCATTTATTGACGCCGAAGGAGTCGCCACCCATCGGCTTGATGACATTTTGCACTGATCCATGAAACAAACACCTTTTTCACGGCGTGCATTTCTCGCCGCTTCTGTCTTAGCCGCGGCGCTTCCCGTCGCTGCGGACGGAATTTCGGCCAAACGACCACGCATCAAAATCGGGCAGATCGGCACCGGGAATCAGCACGCCAACAAAATAGGGACGCTGCGCAAACTGACGGATCTGTTTGAGGTCGTCGGTATCGCAGAGGATGATCCCGCGCTGCGCGCGAAAGCGCTGAAGAGTACCTGCTACAAGGGATTGACTTGGATGAGCTCGGACGAGTTGCTGGCTGTTCCCGGTCTTCAGGCCGTGGGGGTGGAGACCGAGGAGCACGCACCCATTCCGACCGCTCTGCGCTGCATCCGTGCGGGAAAGCACATTCACCTCGACAAGCCATGCGGCGAATCGTTGCCTCAGTTCAGACAGTTGCTGGACGAAGCGAAGGCCAAGCGCCTGACCGTCCAGGTAGGCTACATGTACCGGAATAACCCGGCCGTGCAGTTTTGCATCAAGGCTGTGAAAGACGGACTGATCGGGAGCGTGTTCGATCTCGACGCTTCCATGGGACGGTATGACGGCGACGCCTACCGTAAGCTCATCAAAACCTACAAAGGCGGAATCCACTACATTCTCGCTTGTCATCTGATTGATCTCGTTGTGACGCTCATGGGTAAACCTGAAAACATCAGGCCCTTCCTTCGCCGCACCCGCTCTGACGGCGTGCTCGACAACGGTCTGGCCGTTTTCGAGTTTTCCCGCGACCGGCTCGCCACGATACGAACCTCTATCACCGAGGCGCAGGGCTTTCAGCGCCGGCATCTCACGGTGATGGGCGACAAAGGGACGATCATCATCCAGCCGCTGGAATCCAAAGGCAACATGTCGGGCGGCATTCTTAAGCTGGCGTTGGAGGAAGACCGCGGCGGCTTCAAGAAAGGCGTTCAGAATGTCGAGATGCCGCCCTTGAAAGACCGCTACGAAGACCAGTGGCGTGAGTTTGCCGCCATCCTAAACGGAGAGATGATCAACCCATACACCTGCGAGCACGATTACATCGTGCACAAGTGCCACTTGGAGGCCTGCGGCATGCCGCTCGATGCGTAAAGACAATGAAGAGACGTGAGTTCATCAAGACAGTGGCAGTCGCTGCCGGCGGCTTGACGGTGTTCGGCGCGGCACCAGCGAAGAAACCGCTACGCGTCGCGTTGATCGGCTGCGGTGGGTACGGCAACTATGCACATATCCCGGCAATCCTCGGACAGGGAACGAGTGTTAAGTCACAGGATGGTACGCACACACACCACCCGGAGACCGGCGGCGAGCAACTCGTCGCTGTCGTGGACCCAGATAGTCGTCAGATTGCCGCGGCGATGAAGCGGATCAATGAGGTTTCACCAGGCACCGACACATCCAGAATCGCAGTATACTCCGATTACCGCAAGATGTTCGACGAGATGAAGAAGGAACTGGACGCTGTAATCATCGCCACACCAATACACCACCACGCACTGCCCGCATTGATGGCCATACGTCGCCGGATTCATGTGTATCTGGAGAAACCGCTTGCTCACACGATCGCCGAAGTGCGAATGCTCACGGAGGAGGCCCGCCGCTACGGTGTTGCCACGCAGATGGGCAATTGGGGGCAATCAACGGAGGGTCCCCGCCTGCTGTGCGAGTACTTTCAGGCAGGTGCCATCGGCGCGGTACGTGAAGTTCACTGCTGGAGCGACCGCGTTGACGGACTACCCCCCAACACCCCACGCCCTCCCGCGATTCCCGTTCCGGAAGAGCTTGACTGGGATCTGTGGCTTGGTGGTGCACCTCATCGCGATTTCCATGACGGACTGCTTCATTTCTTCTGGAATGCATGGCGCGATTTCGGCAACGCCACCATAGGCAACATGGGTTGCCACATCATCAACCACGCCTCCCTGGCATTGAAGCTCGCAAGCCCTGCATCGGTTGAATTGGAAGAGGTGTACGGCGGCAGCCACGAAAGCTGGCCGATCCGTAACCGTATCCGCTGGGACTTCCCCGCCCGAGGGGAGTTGCCCCCACTCAAGCTCTACTGGTATGACGGCATCGCGCCTGAAGCACCATACAACAAGGATACCGTAAGTGCAGGTGGTCACAGACGTATGAGACGCGATCTTGCCTATGCACCTCCGATCCGCACCGAATTGGAGAAGAAATACAATCGGCAATTCACCGCGGAGGGCTCTCTGTTCATCGGCGACAAAGGAGTCTTCACCATCGGCCGGCACGGCGATGGGTTCCGAATGGTCCCCGAGGAAGCGCAGCGCGCCTTTCCAAAACCACCCCGTACGCTGCCGCGTATCAGAGGCACGCACCAGGAGGACTTCTTCCGGGCGTGTCGCGGCGGGGCACCAGCCTGCTCGAACTTCGATCACGCGTGGCCGCTGACGGAACTTGTCCTGCTCGGGAACATCGCCGTTCACGCGGGTGTTGGGAAACGCGTCGAATGGGATTCGACCGGGATGCGCTGTGCCAATATGCCGGAACTCAACCGCCATCTGGAGACGTCGTACCGCGAAGGGTGGCGGCTCTAACACCGGGGAAGAAAGACAATGAAGAGACGTGAATTTATCAAGACAATGGCGGTCGCTGCCGGCGGCCTGACGGTGTTCGGCGCGGCACCAGCGAAGAAACCGCTGCGCGTCGCGTTGATCGGCTGCGGTGGTCAAGGCGTCAAAACGCTGTTGCCCGCCTGCTGTAAAGAACGGGTGGTGGCGCTTGTGGATCCGGATCGTCGTTGCATCGAGGCAGCTTTCGCGCAAATCCGCAAGGTGGCCCCGTCGGCGGACACCGCTGCCATCAAGACGTTCAACGACTACCGCAAACTGTTCGACAAAATGGGCAAGGAGTTGGATGCGGTAGTCATCGCCACGCCCAACCACCATCACGCATCCCCGGCGTTGCTGGCCATCCGACGGGGTATCCATGTGTATGTTGAGAAACCCTTGACGCATACGATCCATGGGGCGCGACTGCTTCGGGACGAGGCGAAGCGTCACGGCGTTGTCACGCAGATGGGGCAACACGGTCACTCGAACGAAGGTTGCCGCCGGTTGTGCGAGTACATCTGGGCCGGTGCCATCGGGCAGGTCCGCGAAGTGCATTGCTGGGCGGCGGTGTGCGATGGCCTGCCTGACGCGGAGCACTCGCCGGCTTTGCCTTTGCCGGAGGGTTTCGACTGGGACACGTGGATTGGTCCTGCGCCGTTCCGTAACTTCCACGCGGACCTGCATCCGCACGGCTGGCATCTCTGGCACGACTTCGGCAATGGGTCGGTTGGCAACTGGGGCTGCCACCTTATTGATCCCGCCTACTGGGCGCTCAAGCTCAAAGCACCGGAGGCGGTGGAGGTGGAGGACATGTGCGGTGGCGGCAAGAGGGTTTGGCCCATCCGTACACGCATCCGCTGGGATTTCCCCGCCCGCGAAGGCATGGATCCCGTGAAAGTTTATTTTTACGATGGGCTTGCGGCAGATCAGCAGTACAACGAAGAGACGGTGTTGAAACGATGGAGAAACGTCGCGAAGCGCGAATGGCAGAACCTTCCGCCGCTGGTGCTTGAACTGGAAAAACAGTACAACCGGAACTTCGGGCGCGCCGGCTCGCTGCTTGTGGGCGACAAGGGCATCATGACCATCGGCGAATTCGGGGACGGGTGCCGCATGGTGCCGGAGGAGGCGCAACGCGCCTTCCCGGTTCCCGACAAAGTGTTGCCGCGCGTCAAAGGCACACATCAGGAGGATTTCTTCCGTGCGTGCTGCGGCGACGTGCCGGCCTGCGCGAACTTTGAGTATTCAGCGCCGCTGGCTGAAATTGCGCTGCTGGGGAACATCGCGATACTGGCGGGCCTCAAACGCCGCGTCGAGTGGGACGGCGCCGCAATGCGCTGCACCAACCTGCCGGAACTCAACCGTTACTTGAAACCGGCAGTCCGAGACGGATGGAACATTTGAAGGCAGAACTCTTCACATCATTCAGACTGCGCGACGTCACGATCCGGAATCGCATTGCGATGTCGCCGATGTGTATGTACTCCGCAGGCGAAGATGGTTTGGCAACGGACTGGCATCTGGCGCACCTCGCGGCGCGCGCCACCGGCGAGGTTGGGCTGATCATCACCGAGGCGACCGCCGTTGCCCCATGCGGACGCATCAGTTCCAATGACCTTGGCCTATGGTGCGATGCGCACGTCGCGCCGCTGGCGCGCATCGTGCGACTCTGCCAATCGCAAGGTGCCGCGATCTGTTGCCAACTCGCGCACGCGGGACGCAAAGCATGGAGCGCAACCAAGGGGCAGGGGCCAACCCCACTAGTCGGCCCCAGCGCGATTGCCTTTGATCACGATTGGGTCGTGCCGCATGAGTTGGGTCATGCGGAACTCGACGCGGTGGAATCGGCGTTTCGCGCGGCAGCGCAACGCGCTCTCGCCGCGGGGATGGACGCGGTCGAGATCCACGCGGCGCACGGATATTTGCTGCATCAATTCCTGTCGCCGCTCTCGAATCACCGAACCGATGAGTATGGCGGTTCGCTGGAAAATCGCGCGCGGATGTTGTTGCGGGTGGTTGACGCGGTTCGCCAGGTTTGGCCCGAACGAAAACCGCTCTTGGTTCGTCTCTCCTGCACGGACTGGATGGCGGGAGGATTAGTGATTGACGATCTGGTTCATGTTGCGCAGTGGCTGAAAGGGCGCGGAGTTGATCTGCTGGACTGTTCCTCCGGTGGAAACACGACGGTCGCTCCACCGACTGGCCCCATGTATCAAGTTCCATTTGCCGAACGCATCCGACGCGAGACGGGCATCCCGACGATGGCTGTCGGGCTGATCACCACACCGGAGATGGCAGAAGAGATTGTGCGAGACGGTCGCGCCGATATGGTGACCTTGGGGCGCGAATTGTTGCGAAATCCACACTGGCCGCTCGAAGCTGCGCGTGTGCTGGGCGAGGATATCGAGTGGCCCAAACAATACGCCCGGGCAAAGCCAGCCTGAAGGAGAAAGAAAATGAAGAGACGTGAGTTCATCAAGACAATGGCGGCCACTGTCGGCGGCCTGACGGTGTTCGGCGCGCGTGCTCAAAGCGCGGCACCACTTTGCGGGGGTCCTGTCATCGGCGATCCGAAAGTTCGGGGGCCTTTCCCGATTTTGTCAACGCCGTTTACGGATTCGGGAGCCGTTGACTACGAGGTGCTGGCCAAGCAGGCGCAGTTCGTTGATTGGTGCGGCAGTCCGGGCATGATTTGGCCGCAGTCGGGGGATAGCGTTGACCTGCTGACGACTGAGGAGAAGCTGCGCGGCATGGAGGTGTTGGCCAAGGCGACGCGCGGTCGCCGGTCTGCGTTGTGTCTCGGCGTGCAGGGCAACGACACGGAGGAGATGCTCGTCTTCGCGAAGCACGCCGAAACACTGGCGCCTGCGGCAATCATTTCGCGCCCACCGGACTCCGGCAAAACGGAGGACGATCTGCGGCAGTATTGGCGCGCGCTTGCGGCGGTCGCCAAGCGGCCGGTGATCATTCAAACCTCCGGCGGCACCAAGTACAGGGGACCGGCTCCCTCGGTCAAGTTGCTGATCGAACTGGCCAAGGAGTCGCCGTATTTCGGCTATGTCAAAGAAGAAACGTCGCCCGTCGTGCCCCGCATGAAAGAACTCGTCGCGGCCAAGCCGACAATCAAAAGGGTGTTCAGCGCGATAGGCGGGTTCGGCTGGTTGTATCAGGCGCGCGTAGGCGCGGAGGGACTGATCACTGAGCGCGCGGTCTATGCGGATCTTCTGGCTTTTATCTGGAACCAAATGCAGAGCGGTTCCGACCCCGTTGCGTTGCAGGACGCGTTCAGCAAGCTTCTGTTGATGCTGAATCTGCGAGAGACGATTCCCGGCAACCAGTTGCGAGGTTTCCACCTACATGTCTGGAAGAAGCGCGGCGTGTTCAAGAACATGTTGTCACGAAATTACGGGCCGAAGAACAGTGTTCCGCCGAAACCGATCCTGTCGGAGCAGGCGCTTTCCCAGGAGGACATCGCCGAGATTGAGAGCCGGTTCGACATGCTGAAGCCGTACCTGAAGTCAGGCAATTGACAAATCCTGCTTTGCTCTTGAAACCCAGGTTGATCAGCCTATTCTGCCAACGTCCCACTCAAACGGTGGGACAGAAATGGAACAGAATGAAAACAAACCTAACCATCATCACCAGTTTGTTAGTCTTGGCAACGGCTCACGCGGAAACACCGGAATCCTACCGCAAACTCTGGCGCGACCCGGCCGTCAACGCGCGGATTGAGCGCAACATCGAAAAGTACCGCAAAGGCGACGCGACCATCGAGGTCGTGGACGCGAAAGGCAAACCGGTCAAGGGCGCGAAAGTGCAAGCGCGACAAACCGGACACGAGTTTCTCTTCGGCTGCAACGCATTTGTGCTCGGCCAGCTTACGCCCGAAGAAATGGAGCGGCGCTACGAGGAAGCGTTCTTGAAGATTTTCAATTTCGCCACCGTGCCGTTCTACTGGGAGGGCACCGAGCCGACACAAGGCCAACTCCGGTATTCCGAACCGGCCAGCGATTTCTGGCGGCGTCCGCCGCCCGACCGGTTCCTGCCGTGGGCGGCCAAGCACGGAATCACGTTGAAAGGCCATCCGCTCCTGTGGCACGCCTACAATCCGCCGTGGCTGCCAAGCGACGCCGATGAATTGCGCGCCCTCTACCAGAAGCGGTTCAAGGAAATCGCCAGCCGTTACGCCGGCAAGATTGACATCTGGGATGTCGTCAATGAGTCGCTGGTCTGCAAGAAGACGTATCCGCTCTACAGCGAAGACCGCGCCTACGTCGGCTGGGCGTTCAAGGAAGTCGCGCCGCTGTTCCCGGAAAACACCACGCTGATGATCAACGAGGTCACCAGCTACAATTTCTCGCCGTTGTCGGATAACTACTTCGAGCAAATCAAGACGCTGATGGCGCAAGGCGCGAAAATCCGCGGCATCGGATTCCAGTATCACTATTTCCGCCGCGAGCGACTCGATGCATTCTTGAAAGACCCGAAATGCAATCCTGGCAAGTTGCTCGATGTCTATGAGCAGTTCAGTGCGTTCAACCTGCCACTCTACGTCACCGAGATCACCATCCCGTCAGCAGGCGAGGGCGGCGACGCGTTGCAAACAGAGGTTGTGCGCGATCATTACCGGCTTTGGTTCGCCGCGCCGAACATGGCCGGCATCACGTGGTGGAACCTCGGCGACGGCACCGCCGTCAAACACGAGAACGTGGCCCAAGGCGGTCTGCTCGATGACCAGCTTCGTCCAAAGCCCGCCTACAAAGCGCTCGACCAACTCATCAACAAGGACTGGAAGACTTCCACCTCGGCGCAGACCGACGCCCAAGGCCGCGTCACAATCCGCGGTTTCCACGGTCAATACGAAGTCACGGTCAATTCAGTCAAGCGCGCGTTCCAACTCAAGAAAGGCGACGCGAACAAGTGGGTCATCAAGTTGTGAGAACAGCCGTCAAGCTGCTCTGTGGCTTGTTTGCGTTCCTCGGTGTCGTTCACGCTGCCGATGACACAGCGCGCCTGCGCCAGCTTTTCACCGGTGGCGTCGTGACGATTCCGCCGGGCGATTACCACGTTGGCGGCGGCGAACCGATTCCGATTCCGTCCGGCACCACCGTCTTCGCATACGGCGCACGCTTTCATCTGCCGAAACAACTGGGCGACAAAGCACGAGTCGTTGTGTTCACTGGCACAAACGTCACCAAGTTCGCATGGCACGGCGGTGAGTTCCTCGGCCACGTCTTCGACCCGGCGAAGCGCGAAAACAATTGGGAACCAAACGCCAACACACGCATCTTCGCCATCGGCACCACGCCCGGCGGAAAGACTGCCGACATCCTGTTTCGCGATGTGCGCTCCGACGGCATTTGCGGTGCTGTCATTCACGTCAACGGCGCGCCGAAGGAAGGCAGCCACAGCGAAGTGGAGACGTTTGCCGAGCGCGTCGCGGTAGAGAACTGCGCGTTGCTGCGCAGTGGCAAGTTCATGTGGGACTACGGCTATCTCTGGCAACAGATTGTCTGGCCGGAAGACTACGAACCATGGGAAGTCGAGCGCGCTCAACGTTATTTCCGCAACGATTTCATCCACGACGCCAGCGAGTGGGGGAAGTTCGTCAAAGACGGAATCTGTTTCTTCGGCGGGCCGTTGCCTGATGGCATCGTCCGCGGTCGTCAGTATCTCGATGTTCCTCCCGTCAAGTTCGGCACCGGCGTGAAGCTCATCACGAAGCTGCGTTTCGCCTTCAACGGCCTGTACGCGCCGACCGGCAACGGTCCCGGCAAAGGCGGCGTGGACATCCAGTGTTGTCGCGACGTGCGTATCACCGGCTGCCAACTCAGCGCGCTCGGCGACACGATGCACATCCAGCGTTGCCACAACGTCGTCTTCGCCAACAACCAGATTCTCGGTTCCCGCATGGGTGCGTTCTTCCTTGCCGAGCATTGCAAGAACGCCACTGTCACTGGCAACACCGTGGATGGCACCAACGGTTCGCGCGTGATGAGCGTCGAGCGGTCGTGCGAAGACGTGACGATCATCGGCAACACCTTTCGCAACGGCGGACGCGGCAGTTGGATCAACCAGCCGAAGAACTTCATCCTGCAAGGCAACGTCTTCGTTAACAACACCACCAAGGGCGAGCGCGACCCCCGACGCGGGCGTCGGGGGTACTTGACCGGCGACTACGAGCCGTGGCCGGAGCTTTACTTTACGACGTACCAGACCAACGGTTGCTATGGTCCTGTCATTGTCCGTGACAACATCTTCGTCCTCGCCGAGTCCTGCGCCAGCAACGCAGTGACATTCGCTGCCGGCGGCCACGACATCCAGATGACCGGCAATATTTTCCAAGGACGCACCACCACCATCCTTGTGGAGACCAATTGCACCAACGTTGACATCCGTAACAATAACTGCGCAACAACACAGTGAGAGGATTCATGAAACTTCAGGTTGTCTTGTTCGCTTCTTCGCTTGCCGTATGCTTGGCGAGCGACTTGAAGCTCTGGTATCGCCAGCCAGCGACAGCGTGGGAAGAAGCGTTGCCGGTCGGCAACGGCCACATGGGGGCGATGATTTACGGCGGCGTACCTACGGAGCGCGTCCAGTTCAACGAACACACCGTCTGGACCGGCCAGCCGCACTGCTACGCGCATAAAGGCGCGGTCAAGTTCCTGCCGGAAATCCGACGGTTGCTTTTCGACGGCAAACAAAAAGAGGCGGAGCAACTCGCGCTTCGCGAATTCATGAGCGAGCCGCTTCGCCAGAAAGCCTACCAGCCGTGCGGCGATCTCTGGATCGAGTTTCCTCATGACAAGACTTCTGACTATCGGCGTTGGCTCAACCTCGACACCGCGCTGGCTGTCACTGAATACCAATTCGGCGGCGTTGCCTACCGGCGCGAAGTAGTGGCGTCGTATCCCGACCGCGCTGTCGTGGTGCGCCTCACCGCCGACAAGCCCGGCAAACTCGATTGCGTCGTGCGCCTCAACAGCCCGCACACGAATTCCACCGTCGCCGCCACGGCCAACACGCTCACCCTTCGCGGCGAAGTCGAGCCTGACGGTATCCGCTTCGAGAGCCGCGCGTTGTTGACAACTGACGGCGCGGTAACAGTGGAACAAGGGACATTGCGAGTCAGAGGCGCAGGCACACTCATAATCCGGCTGGTGGCTGCGACGAACTTCAAGAGTTACAAAGACATCTCTGGCGATCCCGCTGCGCGTTGCGCGGCATTGTTGAAGAAAAACAAATCGTGGGAGAAGACCTTGCAGGCTCATGTGGCCGATCATCAATCGTTGTTCCGCCGTGTCAGCCTCGATCTTGGCCGAACACCCGCCGCCGACAAGCCAACCGACCAGCGCATCAAGGAGTTCGCCACCGGCAACGACCCGTCACTTGTCGCGCTTGTCTTCCAATACGGTCGTTACCTCCTCATCGCTTCCAGCCGGCCCGGCGGCCAACCGGCGAACTTGCAGGGGATCTGGAACGACAAGCTCAAACCGCCGTGGGACAGCAAATACACGTGCAACATCAACACCGAGATGAACTATTGGCCAGCGGAAGTGACCAACCTCAGCGAGTGTCACGAGCCGCTGTTTGCTGCGCTCGCCGAGCTGGCCGATACCGGTCGGGTCGTGGCAAAGGAGCACTACGGCGCGCGCGGCTGGGTCGTGCACCACAACTTCGACCTCTGGCGTGGCGCCGCGCCGATCAACGCCGCCAACCACGGCATCTGGGTCGCCGGCAGCGGCTGGTTGGCTTTGCACTTGTGGGAACGTTATCTCTTCACCCAAGACAAGGACTTCCTTGCCAAACACGGCTATCCGCTCATGAAAGGCGCCGCGCAATTCTACGCTGACTTTCTTTGCGAAGACCCGCTGACCGGTTGGCTCATCAGCGGCCCCTCGAACTCGCCGGAGCAAGGCGGCCTCGTCATGGGACCGACGATGGACCACCAAATCATTCGCGCCTTGTTCCGCCAATGCATCGAAGCCGCCCGCATCCTGAACACCGACAAAGAATTTGCCGACAGACTCGCTGCGATCCTCCCGCGCATCGCCCCGAACAAAGTAGGCCAACACGGTCAGCTTCAAGAATGGCTCGAAGACAAAGACGACCCGAAGAATCAACATCGTCACCTCTCGCACCTGTGGGGCGTCTATCCCGGCGACGACATCACGTCGCGCGACCAGAAGTTTTTCGAGGCAGCCAAGCAATCGCTCATCCACCGTGGCGACGCCGCCACCGGCTGGAGCATGGGATGGAAGGTGAACTTGTGGGCGCGTTTCCTCGACGGCGACCATGCCTTGGTGATTTTGCGCAATCTTCTCCAGCCCGTCGGCAAAGTGAAAGGACGATGGAGCGGCGGCTTGTATCCCAACCTGTTCGATGCCTGTCCCCCGTTTCAGATTGACGGCAACTTCGGCGCCACCGCCGGCATCGCCGAAATGCTGCTCCAAAGCCAACTCGACGAGGTACACCTCTTGCCCGCGCTGCCGAAAGACTGGCACGCCGGCAAAGTCACCGGTCTTCGCGCACGTGACAACTTCACCGTGGACATCGAATGGAAGAAGGGCAAGGTCACCCAGTATCGCATCGCGTCACCGCAACCCCGCAAAGTCCAAGTCCACGTCAATGGCGAAGTGAAGACGGTGATGGCGAACAAACTCTAAAAGGCAAACGCGGCGCCGCTGAGGCGCTTCTCGATTTCACCGACGACACGGCGTTCGTCGGCTTCGTCCTTGGCAATGAATGTGACGGAGAACCGCAGGTACGGCCCGGCGTCATCCCATGGCACGGTCGAGATGAGTTTCTCGGTGATCAGCCATTGCGAAACCTCCTCGGCGGTGGTGAATCGGCGGTCGCCCACTGCTTGCGGAGCGCGCACGTAAAGGAAGAATGAGCCTTTGGGCTTGGTCGCATTGAAACCGAGTTTGCGCAGCGCCGCAACCAGCAAGTCCATCCGACGCGAGTATTTGGCGGCAATCTGTTGCGTGATCTCCGGGTGATCCAGCGAAACGGCGCACGCCTTCTGGATGGCGAGAAATTGACCGCTGTCCGTGTTGTCCTTGCAATCGCCATAGGCTTTTACGAGCAACTCGTTCCCGCAGACAAACCCGAGTCGCCAGCCGGTCATGTTGAAGCCTTTGCTCATCGAATGGAGTTCGACCGCAACATCCTTCGCGCCGGGGACGCTGAGAATCGAAAGCGGTTGACCCTCGAACACAAGCGCCGCGTAGGCGGCATCGGAGATGATGACGAGCTTGTGCTTCCGGGCAAACGCAACTGCCTCCGCAAAGAATCCGCGCGTGGCGCTGGCGCCCGTGGGATTGTTTGGATAATTGAGCACCATGACTTTGGCGCGCGCGAGCACGTCGGCCGGAATCTCGGCGAGGTCGGGTAGGAAATGATTCTCCTCCGTCAACTTGAGGTTGAAGACTTCGCCGCCGTACCATTTGCTGTGCGTGCCGAATACCGGGTAGCCGGGCACGGTCATGATGGCGACATCGCCGGGATTGATAAGGGCGGCGGGCAAAATCGAAAGCGCCGCTTTGCTGCCGAGGCTGTGAAGGATCTCGGTCTCTGGATTGATGCCCGCGACGCCGCAAACGTTTTTCATCCAGCGGGCTGCTGCCTCGCGAAATTCGGGGCCGCCGTTGTCAGCGTAGCCGCGATTGTCGTGTTTGGCGGCTTCGGCTTGCAACGCCTGCACGCTCAGCGGAAACGCCATCTCATCCGGTTCGCCGACGCCGAGGTCAATGAGTTCGACGCCGGGATGGGCGGCCATCGCGGCGCGTTTGGCGCGCTTGATTTTTTCGAACTTGTAAATGGCAGTGCTTTTGCCGTAATCCTTGCCGCCGATGCGTTCGGCGAACAGTTGCTGAATGTAGGAATCGCTCATGCGGCGGATATAGACACAAAAAACGACACAAAGTCAATGGAGGCATGCAAGCCATGACCAGCAAACAACGATATGGCGCGATGTTGCGCGGCGCGCCGGTGGATTTCGTCCCGCGCATCCCGATTCTGATGCAGTTTGCCGCCGACCACATCGGCGCGAACTACGGCGCGTTTTGCAGCGACTACCGGGTGAAGGTCGAGGGAAACATCCGGTGCGCGGAGGATTTCGGTCTGGACCTTGTCGGTGTCATGTCGGATCCGTTCAGCGAGACACAAGGCTACGGCGCTGAAATCATCTTTCTCGACAAGGGCGTCCCGCAATGCCCGCATCCGCCCTTGGAAAACTCCACCGACCTCAACAAGTTGCCGACGCCTGACCCGTTGAAGTCCACGCGAATGCTGAACACCGTGAATGCCGTCCGTGCCTACCGCGAACGAACCGGCGAGGCCTACACCATTCTCGGCTGGGTCGAAGGACCGGCAGCGGAGGCCGCGGATTTGCGCGGCGTGAACCAGTTTCTCATTGACCTGATGGATGACCCCTCGTGGTGTGGCGAGTTGATGGAGCGGTGCGTGGACGTGGCGATTGAATACGCGCGCGCCCAGGTCACCGCCGGCGCGGACACCATCGGGATCGGCGATGCCATTGCCTCGCAGGTCTCACGACAAATTTACGAGGAACACATTCTCCCTCGCGAACAGCGGCTCGTTCGGGCGATTCAGGCAATGGGCGCATTCGTGCGGCTGCACATTTGCGGCAACATCACCCATCTGCTTGACGGCATCGCAACGCTGTCGGTGGATGTCCTCGACGTGGACCACATGGTGGACATGGCCTTGGCGCGCCGCAAGGTTGGACCGCGCGTGGCGCTTGCCGGCAATGTGGACCCGGTGTCGGGCGTCCTGCGCAGCACTCCGGCGGCCATCCGCGAGCGCATCCGCCGCGATTATGCTCTTGTCGGCAACCCCTATCTGGTCAACGCCGGGTGTGAGATTCCGCCGGGCACGCCCCCGGAGAATCTGCGGGCGATCTGCGAGCCGCTGCCGTACGCGCGGTGATGCATCGCAGTCGTTAGTTGCGCGGTTCCAAGTCTCATTCTGTGTTTGCTTTCCGCAATCCATTGGTGTTATTCTTCAGCCACAGGAAGGGAGGACTCTATGAAACGTCACGAGTTCGTGGTTGTAATCGGTTTGACGATGGTCGTCGGGGCTGTCGGCGTTCTCCATGCCCAATCGAAGCCACAGCCGGTATCCAATGCCGGTGATTCCGCTGCTGGATTGAAGACAAACCTGACCCTGAATCTTGGCAATGGTATTGAGATGCACTTTGTTCTCATCCGGCCGGGACGGTTTCAGATGGGGTCGGTGAAAGCCCATCCCGAAACCCCGCTGCACACGGTCACGCTTACCAAGCCATTTTACATCGGCAAGCATGAGGTGACCCAGGAACAGTGGCGCACCGTGATGGGCAACAATCCGAGCCACTTCAAGGGAGATAAGAATCCGGTCGAAATGACAGCATGGGAAGATTGCCAGCTATTTCTGCAGAAACTGCGCGGGCAAATGCCGGGTTTTCGGTTCCGTCTGCCAACGGAAGCGGAATGGGAATATGACTGCCGGGCGGGGAGCGCAACTGAGTATTGTTATGGCAACAACGCCCGCAAGCTGGCCGAATACGCCTGGTTCAACGCCAACTCGCATGGCACGTCTCATCCTGTTGGCGAGAAGAAAGCAAATGCATGGGGTTTGCACGACATGCACGGCAACGTCTGGGAGTGGTGTCAGGATTGGTATGGCAATCCGAATGCGAACGACGTCACCGACCCCGTCGGGCCGCGCTCCGGCTCGCGACGCATGTTGCGCGGCGGCTCGTGGCTCTACAGCGCCAAGGAATGCCGCTCGTTCGTCCGCGACGTGTACACCCCATCCGTGCGCCTGCTCAACGTCGGGTTTCGAGTCGCCATTGGACTGGACAGAACGCCGAAGATTGCCAGTGACGACTGACACCTTCGCCACTACACTGCCCCTGTGAAGGTGATTCGATCAGTTCGAGAAATGGCAACCGCTTCTGCTGCACTCAAGCAGAAAGGCGCGGGCGTCGCGTTTGTGCCGACAATGGGGGCGCTGCACGAGGGACACGCCACGTTGATGCGGCGCGCCCACGAATCCGGGGCGGCTGTGATAACGAGCGTTTACGTCAACCCGACGCAGTTCGGGCCGCGCGAGGATTTCAACCAGTACCCGCGCACGTTTGACGCGGATTGCGCGCTCTGCGAGCAGGCCGGCGTGTCGCTGGTGTTCGCGCCCGCTGACGAAGAAATGTACCCAAGCGGATTCGCAGCCGTCTCGACGTGGGTGGACGAGTTGCAGGTCGCCAAACGGCTCGAAGGCGAACGCCGCCCCGGACATTTTCGCGGCGTCTGCACGGTCGTTGCCAAGCTGTTCAACATCGTTCAGCCCGATACCGCGTTCTTCGGGCAAAAAGATTACCAGCAACTCAAGGTCATCGAACGAATGGTCCGCGACCTGCGCTACCCCATCGAGATCGTGCCTGTGCCGACAGTGTGCGAGGCTGACGGCCTCGCGATGAGCAGCCGCAACCGCTATCTTGCACCGGTGGAACGCGCGAAGGCCACCGTATTGTCGCGGGCGTTGCGTGCCGCGAGCGAATCAGGCGAGACCGATCCATTGCAATTGGAAGCGCTGATCAAGGACGTGGTGGCAGGCGTCCCCGAAGTGCGACTCGATTACGCCGAAGTGGTGGACGGCCAAACGTTGGAGCGGATTTCACGTGTGCGCCCCGGCGATGTCGCGTTGATCGCCGCGTCTCTCGGCGCGACACGGCTGATTGACAACGTCATTCTCTGAGAACCAAGACAATCTTTCCGTGCGCGCCCGGACTCATCACCGCTTCATGTGCCTTCGCCGCGTCCGCCAAAGGAAACTCGCGTCCCACCACCGGCCGCAGCGAGCCGCCGGCCAGCCCGGCGGCCAGCGCACTGTGAATCGCCCCGATCTCCTCCCGTGTCGCGTTGCCCAACATCACCCCCAACACAACGCCATCGCGTTGCATCAGGTCGCGCGGAGTGATCTCGACGTTGCCACGGCTGCCGACCACCACCACACGACCGCCGCGCGCCAGCGCCCGGAGATCGCGGCCAAGGTTCACGTTCGCCAGCATTTCCACAATCACATCCGCGCTCACGCCGTCGAGATGGTCGGATGCCCGGTGGTCACGGACTTCGTGCGCGCCTTGATCGCGAACCAGTTGCATTCCGCGTTCGCTGCCTGCCGTGCCAATGACGCGCATCCCGGCGGCAATCGCCAGTTGCACCGCCGCGATGCCGACGCCCCCGCTCGCGCCGTGAATCAAAACCATCTCCCCTGCCCTTGCGCGCGCCCGCTGAAACAAGGCGCGATACGCCGTCGCATACGCCGCGTAAATCGCAGCGCCTTGTGTGAAACCAAGGTGGTCGGGCAGCGGATGAACCTGATGCGCCGCGCACAACGCGACTTCTGCATAAGCACCGGTCAGCGTGCCGCTGAGGAACACGCGCTGGCCGGTGGACTCGATGACTCCTGCCGCCTCCATCCCCGGCGTGTAGGGCAACTCCGGCAAGTTCGCATACGCGCCGCTGCGAATGTAGGTGTCCACCGGATTGACACCGGCGGCGTGAACGCGCACGAGCAGTTGGCCCGCGGATGGGACGGGATCGGGCATCGTTTCGAGCCTCAAAACGTCCGGCCCGCCGAATTGAGAAACACGAATGGCTTTCATGGCGGCTTTATTGTACCATGCCGGCCCAGGTATGAGCCAACAACATAACTACGATTTCCTCGTGATCGGCAGCGGAATCGCCGGGTTGTCTTTCGCCTTGAAGGCAGCCCGCGCGGGAAACGTCGCCATCATCACGAAGAAGAAAAGCGCCGAGTCCAACACCAATTACGCGCAGGGCGGCATCGCGGCCGTCACCTCGGCGGAAGACAGTTTCGAGTCCCACATCCAGGACACGCTCAACGCGGGAGCTGGTTTGTGCAAGGAGGATGTCGTCCGCGCCATCGTCAGCGAAGGCCCGGCGATCGTGCGCGACCTCGCGGAGATTGGCGTGCGCTTCAGCGAGCGCGAGAACGCGCGCGGCGAATACGACCTCGGCAAGGAGGGCGGCCACACCAAGCGCCGCGTCCTGCACGCCGGCGACATCACCGGCCGTGAGATCGAGCGCGCCCTGCTGGCCGCCGCCGCCGCCGAAAAGAACATCGCCATCTTCGAGAACCTGCTGGCCATTGACCTCATCACCACGCGCAAACTCCGCCAGCCCGGCCCAAACCGCTGCCTCGGCGCCTACGTCCTCGACGAATTCAGCGGCGAAGTCAGCGTGTTCGCGGCGCGCGTGACGTTGCTGGCCACCGGCGGTTCCGGCAAGGTCTATCTCTACACGAGCAACCCCGACATCGCCAGCGGCGACGGCGTGGCCATGGCCTACCGCGCCGGGGCCAGCGTGGCGAACATGGAGTTCATCCAGTTTCATCCGACCTGCCTCTATCATCCGAAGGCGAAATCATTTCTCATCAGCGAGGCGGTCCGCGGCGAAGGCGCCGTCCTGCTCGGCAAGGACGGCCAGCCGTTCATGAAGAAGCATCACCCGATGGCCGACCTCGCGCCGCGCGACATCGTGGCGCGCGCCATTGACGCCGAGATGAAACGCACCGGCGCCGACTCGGCCTTTTTGGACATCACCCACAAGGATGCCGGCTTCGTCCAAAAACGTTTCCCCAACATCCACGCGAAATGCCTGGAGTTCGGCTTCGACATGACGAAGACGCCGCTGCCGATTGTGCCCGCTGCGCACTACCAATGCGGCGGCGTTGTGACGAACGTGGACGGCGAAACCGACATTACCGGCCTGCTCGCCGCCGGCGAAGTCGCCTGCACCGGCCTGCACGGCGCCAACCGGCTTGCCAGTAATTCATTATTGGAGGCCGTCGTCGTCGCCGAACGCGCCGCAAAGAAACTGACATCCTCCCCACCCGACCTGCCACCTGCCTCCTACCACCTACCCTCTTGGCAAAGCGGCAACACCGGCGACCCCGACGAACTGGTCGTTGTCACGCACAACTGGGATGAAATTCGCCGCCTGATGTGGGATTACGTCGGCATTGTGCGGACCGACAAGCGTCTCTTGCGCGCGCGCGCCCGCATTCAAAACCTTCAGCGTGAGATCAATCAGTTCTACTGGAATTACAAAGTCACACCCGACCTGATCGAACTGCGCAACCTGGCGCTCGTGGCGGAACTGATCATTGAAAGCGCTCTCTTGCGGCGCGAGTCGCGCGGCCTGCACTGCACGTTGGACTATCCGCACGCCCTGCCGGCGGCTTACGACACAGTGTTGCGGAAAGCTTGAATTCTTTCAGGGGTGTTGGTATGGTGCGCCGCCTTTTTCATTGGGCGCGTAGTTCAGTTGGCTAGAACGCGCGGATCACACCCGCGAGGTCACAGGTTCAAGTCCTGTCGCGCCCACCACTCCTGCAATCAATTCCCGTTTCTTCAGGACGAGGGCAGGATTTTTCTGGCAAGCCGCTCGATGCCTTCCTTGGCAAAATCGCTGAGCGGATAGTGGCGCTGCGCCTTGAGATACCATGCCAGGCCGGAGCCGGTTTGGCCTTGCGTCTCCAATCGTTGCGCGGTGCGCAGGCTTTCGACGAAACTGGCGGCCTCGCTGCTGTAGTTGCCGCGAAGCTGGTTCAACTTCACATCGTCGGGAAACTGCTTTGCGGCGCGCTCGACGGATTCCCACGCGCCGGCGGGATCGCCGCGGCGGGCAAATTCCTGGGCGCGGGCAACCGCGGCCTCGATGGTCTGCATGTCTTCGAGGACCTTCTTCAATTTCTCCTGTCCGTCAGGATTGCTGGCCATCGCGGCAATGAACCGGAGCTTGTCGTTGAATATCTGACGGAGATTGCCCTGGCTGAGAAGCTGTTCGAAATCGGCAACGGCTTTTTGCTGGAGGTCGCTCTGGCCGAAGATGGCGCCGGACATTTCCAGGAGTGACGGATTGCGCGGCCAGACGGCGGCGGCCTGCTTGAGTTCGTCCTCGACGGCCTGCGATTTGCCGGCAATGGCCGCGTTGCGGGCCTTCGCAAGGTGCATGGCGCTGACGGTCTTGGCCGTCTCGACGGCGGCGCGCGGCTTGGTCGAGTCAAAGTCCTTGGCCATGGCTTCCATTTCCTTGATCAGTTGTTCGGCCTGGGTGTAATCCTTGACGCTGAGCGCGCTCACGAGCCGGTTGGCTTTCTGGCTGTAGGTCAACGCGAGCCGCTTCTTGTCGCGCGACAGCGTCCGTATTTCCGGCATGTATTCGCCCACAAGGAACGACTCGCTGAGGCGCTTCGTGGCGCTGTCCATTTCGTTGCGGTCGGACAGGAAAAGATAAGCCTGAACGCCTTCACGGACATCCCGCATCGCTTCACTGGCCAATGACAACAACGTGCTGACCGTCGGCGGCATCCCAAGGTCCTTGGTAAAGAATTCCTTGGTCTGTCCCTCGACTTTGATGGAGGAATCGCCCTCGTTGAAAAGTTGGCGGTACATGTGGCAGGACATCACGACATGCTGAAACCGGCGCTGGAGGAAAAGCTGGAGCATCAACGCCTGAAACTGGACGCGCGCCTGCAACGCGGAAACCTCCCGCTTGGCCGTGAGCGCGGCCATCTGGGCCTCAAACGCAGCCGCTTCTTTCAGGTAGAAACCCTGTCGCATTTCGTTCGGGGAAACGACGGGCGCCGGCACGGTGCTGCTACCTTTCTTGCCGGCGGACTGCTTGGAGGACTGCTGTTCCTGATGTCCGGCGAACATGATGGCCTTGGATTGTTCGGCCTGCATGGCCTTCTTCAACTCCCCCACTGTCAATGCCAATTGGTTCTGGTTCATCTGCGCCTGCCACGCGGTGGCGACGGCATTGGCAATGGCATTGCACACGCCGCCATCAGCATCGTGCACGACGGCCCGGAACAACAGCACGTAAGCCTGATACAGCTTGACGTTGGTCGCGGTGCGCGGCGAAAGCAGATCGAGAATCTCGCGAATGGTCTTTTGGTACTCGACGTTGTCAGCGTCCGTTTGCTCCGGGGCGTTGAGGTACTTCTCGAAGCGCGCCTGAAAGACGCGCTGATTCGCAATGTTCCAGTGTTTGCCGCCCCACGAAATCACTTCCGAGCCGGGATCGTACATCGGCACTTCCTCGCCCAGCGGCACGCTCGGCGCGGTGCTGGGCGACTTCGGCGGCGTGATGATGGTGGTGCTCGTCGCCCCGCCCCTCGCCGGCTCGTCGGGTTTCTGCGCGAACACCGGCATCGCGCTTATCGCCAGCAGACAACACAGGAAACGTTTCATCATGTCACTCCTTGCGCAGGCTCTTGACCTGCAGGACGCCGCCTTCGACGACTTCGACCTCGAAGACGAACCGCTGGCCCTTCTGCAGATTGACGTGGTTGAGCGCCGACGGCACGAGCAACGGCACCAGGTCGCCCGGTTTGCCGGCGCCGGCCTCGACGGCGAAGAGGCGTCCCACGGACGGGGACCAGCCGAGCGAGTTCCAGACGGTGCCGTTGACGCGGTAGATGTTCCCGCGAAGGCTGTTGGCGTTTTCGAGGTAGGTCAGCACGTCGAGCGCGTTGATCGTGCGGTACGGGTCGTTGACCTTCGACATCAGAAAGTACCCACCGGCAATGGCTGCCGCCGCCAGCAAGGCGACGGCGATAAACCATGAAGGATGAAGTTTCGAACTGGCGCGTCGTGGCATGTCCAAACATTACCAGCGCGCCGCGGCGAGCGCAAGAGAACAGACGCTGCAACCGACAGGAAGGGAACGGGCGATGCCGACAGGGTGATCTCAGAGCGTGTCCGGAAACGTTCTCAGAGAAGCAACGTGTGAAAACCCGCTTGTGCAAAGTGATGATCGGCAGTGAGAGCTTCCTTCAACCCGTGTTCCTCCATCACCACAAACGAAACACAATCCGTGACCGACCAATCCTTATCCGCGCGGCGAGCGTACAGCGCCAGCGCATCCTCCAACAGTTCAGTCGTGGGCGGCACAATGGTCACGCGATCATCGTCGCGCAGCGCGGCCAACAATGCCAGAAACAAACGGCGATTGGCTCCCTTCGCCATGAAGTTGCCCAGTTCCGTGATTACCCAAGCGGTGGTCACAATCCGACCGTTCAAGGCACCGGTTTGTTGGCAAGCAATGGAATGGAACTCATCGCGGGAATTGAGCAGCGCCAAATAGTACGACGTGTCGGCAAACACCCGGCTCATTGGCGCGGTGTCCCGTACAAGTAGTGATCGTGGTTGCGAGCGGCATCGGCAGGCAAATCCCGCGCCTGACCGGCGTACTGGAGCAGTGTTTGCCCCAAGGATGACACCCCGGCCGACGAAGCCACCTCGACCGACACCTCGGCGCCTTCCGGCAACCGCGTCGGTTCATCCAATACCACCTGACCAGATTTCACGTGACCGCGATACGTCATAGTTTCACCTTCGTGGTCATTCTACCCTTCCTCGACAATCATCGCAAGTCTAAGTCTCACAGTCTAAGTCTCACAACGGAGCGGGGCTTTCGCCTGTTGGTCTGGCTACCAGCCCCGCCCCGGTGCCGCGTGTTTGGCTCGCCGCGCCCGTTGGCGCGGCGGCGCGGGAGACCGGCCCTGGGCTTTCCATTGGAACGGTGACCGCGTCCTGATGAACGCGGCCAATCTCTCCTCCGGAAGGAAAGCGCTCAGCGCACGACCACCACAACCCGCAACCCGTAGTTGTTGTTGCGATTCGACGGGTTGTTGTTGTTCCGGTTTGCCGACCGGCAATTCGTGGCATTGTTGTTCCATGAACCGCCGCGCAACACACGGTTCGACCCGGTCGCGGGCCAGCCCCCTTACGTCTCGATCTCAAAACACTTGGCGCTGGCATTCGGCCAGCACCAGTCCGTCGTTGCCGGGTTGTTCGCGGACGAACTGAAACCACCTGAACATCGTCGGCCACGCCTCAGCCAACCGTCTTCGTTCCGCCCGAACCGCACGCCGCAACGCTGCCATCCGGCGGTGGAAACGGCGCACGTTCTCCGGCAACACGCGCGTCCAATCCGGGCCGAACCGGAAGCCGAGGAACGGCACACCGTCCCGACAGGCCAGCACCTGACACTTGACCGGATGCGCTTGCAACCGTTCCGCTGCGAACTCCGCCCGGAGCCGGTCGAGCGCATCCCATAGGAACCGCTTCGAGTCGGCGAACAGCACCAAGTCATCCGTGTACCGCGCGTAGCCACCGGGTTGGAGTTGTTCCTCGACGAGATGATCAATACGGCTCAGATACAGGTTGGCGAACAACTGGCTCGTCAACGCGCCAATCGGCAGGCCGCGCGGACGCGCCAGCGGCGTCAATAGATCGTCGCCCGCAAACCACGCGGGCGGTTCGTCGGTCGTTTGCCACGAATCAATGATGCGGTCGAGCAACGCCAGCGTCGGCGCGCACTTGAGATGGCGGCGCAGCTTCGTTTTCAAGAGCGCGTGGTCAATCGAGGCGAAGTATTTCGTCACGTCCGCTTTCAGCGCGTATGGGTACTGTTTCACCAACTGCCGGCAGTGCGCCCGCGCCGCGCCCGTGCCTTTGCCGAGGCGACAGGCGTAACTGTGGGCGATGAAACTGCGTTCCAAGAGCGGTGCAACGATGTTGCAGACAGCGTGATGAACGATACGGTCGCGGTACGGCGCGGCGCAGATCAGGCGCTCCTTCGGATCGTAGATGCGGAAGGTTTCGTAGGGCGCGGGTTGCCAGCGTTGCTCAATCAGTTCGTTGTAAATCTCGCGCAGCACCGACTCGCGGCGCAACTCGAAGTCCTCAGCGTACCACCGGTAACGTTTCCGTTTCCGGGCGCGGCGGGCGGCCAGTTCCAAGTTATCCCAAGAGCAAATCGCATCGTAGAGGTTGCCGAAGCGTTTCACGGCTTTGGTTTCACCCAGCCGTGCCACATCCGACCGATTTCATCAATCTCGCCAATCGCAAAGCGCAGTTGGTCGGCGCTGAGGACGCCGCGGTCGTGGCTCAGCCGCAGAAAGACACGCAGCTTTTCCAAGTCGAGGTTCACCGGCAGGTAGAGCGCGGCGCGGTCTTTGCGGTAAATCGCCTCGATGAACTGCTCCAGCAGACGCAACGCGATGGTTTCGATCTTCTGCACCAGCCCGAACCGCATGTTCTTCGGAAACTTCGCCGTGCGATCCAGCAGCCACCCCAGTAGATCGTAATACTTCGTATAGATTGGCGGACGATGAGCGGTCATCATTTGCGGTCAGAGAACGGCAAAGCGGCGACGAGTCGCCGCACTCCAAATATGGAGTGCGGGAGCTTGCTCCCGCTTTGTGGTTGCTTTCATAAATTTTGCAGCCGGCGCCGCGCTTCGCGCGGCGGAGGTAAAAATCTAAATTGTAATTAAGCCCTCAGCGCACGACCACCACAACCCGCAACCCGTAGATGTAGAAGCGATTCGACGGGTTGAAGTTGTAACGGATTGCCGACCGGCAAGTCGAGGCATTGCGGCTCCATGAACCGCCGCGCAACACACGGTTCGACCCGGAAGACGGCCCGACCGGATCGGTCTCCGCGTTGGTGGAATAGTTTCCATACCAATCCTGACACCATTCATAGACGTTACCGTGCATGTCATAGAGTCCCCACGTATTCGGTTTTTTCTCACCGACCGTATGCGTCTTGCTGCCGGAGTTATTGCTGTACCAAGCGTAGTCGCCCAACCCACCGGTATCATCGCCATAGCAATACTCGCTGCTGCTGCCGGCGCGGCAGGCGTATTCCCATTCCGCTTCCGTCGGCAACCGGAACGTGTACCCCGGCACTTTCTCGCCCAGTTTCCGCACGAACGTCAGGCAATCCTCCCAATTTACAGTGTCAACCGGATTCTTCGCGCCCTTGAAGTTGCTGGGATTGCTGCCCATCACGGCCTGCCACTGCTCCTGCGTGACCTCAAACTTGCCGAGATAAAACGGTTTGGTGATTGTCACCTTGCGCGCCGGCTTTTCGTCGCTGCTTCCCTTGTCCGACCCCATCGTGAAGTTGCCGGGACGGATGAGCACGAAGTCCATCGTCACCCCGCCGCCGAGGTCCACGGCGAGATTGCCTTGCGCAGTGGGACTGCCGGAAGATTGCGATTTCCCACAACTCACCGCAACGGCAAACACGACCAACAACAACATACCGCGAACAGCAGCAGAAACCTGACATTTCATGGAATGCCTCCTGTTTGTTTGTGTGCTCAGAATACCGTCTATCGCGGTGACAAGGCAAGACCAGAATACCGGCGAGCGTGCTCCATCAAACCACATCCAAAGGGTAGTTCGTAGTGAGCCACGCAGCGAAGCGAAGTGGGGTTGCGCGAGATCGTTCCGTCCAAACGATTCGCACTCCGTCCCGAAACGACACGGGACTGCGTGCGTTACTAGAAACGTGCCCTTCCATTCAAGTTTGACGGAGTTCAAGAGACGAAGGCGATGCCCTTGAAACGAAATCCGTTCACCAACGGGATCACCAAACGGGTTTGCACTGTGTTGCCGTTCCTGCTACTGTCACGCCCTTGATGAGCAAACGCCCAGACAATCCATCCGCCTTTGACTCGATTGAATCCTGCGTGGAAGAAATCCGGCAGGGTCGAATGATCATTGTGACCGATGACGAAGACCGCGAAAATGAAGGCGACCTCGTCATGGCCGCCGAAAAAGCCACGCCGGATGCCGTCAATTTTATGGCCAAACATGGCCGCGGGCTGATTTGCGTGCCGACCACCGAGCGCCGTCTCCAGGCGCTCAACATCGAGCCGATGGTCCGCGAGAACCGCGACTCCTACCGCACCGCCTTCACTGTCAGCGTGGACGCCCGCACTGGCATCACCACCGGCATCAGCGCCTACGACCGCGCCCGCACCATTCGCATTCTGGCCGACCCGCACGCCGCGTCCGAGGAACTCGTTTCTCCCGGCCACATTTTTCCGCTGCAAGCCCGCGAAGGCGGCGTGCTCTGTCGCGCCGGACACACCGAAGCATGCGTGGACCTCATCCGCATGGCGGGACTCTACGCTGTCGGAGTCATCTGCGAGATCCTGAATGAGGACGGCAGCATGGCCCGGTTGCCGGAACTGTTGAACTACAAGCAGACCCACGGCCTCAAGCTCTGCACCATCCGCGACCTCATCGAATACCGCCGCCAACGCGAACGCCTCATCGTGCGCGAGCAGGAAGTGGCCATGCCCACCGAGCACGGCGAGTTCCGCCTTCATCTGTATCGCTCGCTCGTGGACAATCAGCATCACTGCGCGCTTGTGATGGGGAAGTTGCGCGGCAAGGAAAACGTGCTCGTCCGCGTCCACAGCGAATGCCTCACCGGTGACGTCTTTGGCTCCCAGCGTTGCGACTGCGGCCATCAACTTCACGAGGCCCTTCGGCGCATTGCCGCCGAGGGCGCCGGCGTTCTCGTCTATATGCGGCAGGAAGGGCGCGGCATCGGTTTCGCCAACAAGATGCACGCCTACGCGCTGCAAGAAACCGGACTCGACACCGTCGAGGCCAATGAGAAACTCGGCTTCAAACCCGACCTCCGCGAATACGGCCTCGGCGCGCAGATTCTCGCCGACCTCGGTCTCCGCAGCATCCGCCTGCTGACAAACAATCCGAGAAAAATTGTCGGCCTCGAGGGGTTTGGCCTGAAAATCACCGAACAACTCCCCATCCGCATCACACCCACAGCGCACAACGTCAAGTACCTCGAAACGAAAAAGAAAAAAATGGGACACACACTCTGACCATGTTACGCGCCCACAAAACCAAATCAACACTTGCCGCCCAAGGTCTCCGCTTCGGCATCGCCGCCGCCTGTTACAACCCCGAACTCGCCGACGCGCTCGTCGAGAACTGCGTCAAGACACTCTGCGCCGCCGGCGCGCGCGCGCGCGACATCCGCGTCCTCCGCGTGCCCGGCAGCTTTGAGATCAGCGCCGCGGCCGCGTGGCTTGCCAAGTCGCGCCGCTACGATTGCATCATCGGCCTCGGCGTCATTCTCAAGGGGCAAACCAGTCATGCGCATCACATTGCCGATTCCGTCGCGCACGGCCTGACCCAGATCAGCTACCTCACCGGCGTGCCGACTGTTTTCGGCGTTGTCACCGCCAACACGCTGCAACAAGCCCGCGTCCGCTGCCTCAGCACCCGCTACAACCGGGGACGCGAAGCCGCCGAAACCGCCGTCGCCATGGCACGCCTATGGAAAAGCCAGTAAAACATCCCGGCAAACGCCGGCACGCCCGCGAATTGGCCGTCCAGTTCCTGTACCAATTCGACCTCAGCACCGGCGACACCCTGGCGGACGCGCTTCCGATGTTCTGGCAGACGCAGACCAACATCGAGGACAACGTGCGGACGTTTGCCGAGGAACTCATCCACGGCTGCGCGACGAACCGGGAAAGCATTGACGAGAAACTCCGCAAATACACCGAGCACTGGGAATTGCCGCGCATGGCCGCCGTGGACCGCAACATCCTCCGCCTCGCCATCTATGAAATGACCTGCCGCGACGATATTCCTCCCGTCGTCAGCATCAACGAAGCCGTCGAGATCGCCAAGCGCTACTCCACGCGCGAAAGCGGCGCCTTCGTCAACGGCATCCTCGACCGCCTCCGTTCCGACCTTCCGCGCCCTGCGCGCACCGCGTCCGGCAAATGAAGTTCGCCGACCTGCACATCCACAGCGCCTGCTCGGATGGGACACTTTCACCAGCCGATCTTGTCCGCGCTGCGAAAACAAACGGCCTCGCCGCCATCGCCATCACCGACCACGACACGTTTGACGGCATCGCCCCGGCGCTCGCCGTCGCCAACGGCATCGAGGTCATCCCCGGCGTCGAACTCACCTGCCACGTCTGTCAACACGAAGTCCATCTTCTCGGCTACTACCTCCACAACAACTGGCGCGATGCTGCCTTCGCCCGTGTTCTCCAGTTTGCCCGCGACGTCCGCGCCAAGCGCATCGTTCAAATCGTGGAACGACTCAATGCGCTCGGACTCGACCTGACGGTTGCCGACGTGCAACACTGCGCCAGCAGCGCTTCCCTCGGCCGCCTGCACGTTGCCCGCGCCCTGCTCGCGCGTGGTTTCGTCCGCAACGTGGAAGAAGCATTCGCCCGTTTCCTCCGCCCCGGCAAACCCGCCCATGTCGAGCGTCACCGGGTGACGGCTGCCGAGGGAATCCACCACATCAACTCCTCCGGCGGCGTTCCCGTGCTCGCGCATCCCGGCCTCTCTGCCATCACCGACATTGACATCCGTGACATGCGCGACCAAGGACTCCGCGGCATCGAGACATGGCACCCCGCACACAATCCCGCCCAAACGAGGCACTGCCAACAACTCGCCGCCTCACTCGGCCTCCACCCGACCGGCGGCAGTGACGCCCACGATGCCGGCGTCGGCGCCGTCCGCATCCCGTACGAACTCGTCGAAAAACTGAAATGAACCTCTTCCAGAAATTCCGTGATGGCCTGAAAAAGACCTCGACCAAGCTCGCCACCGAGATCAAACGCATCATCACCCGTTCCCCGCGCCTCGACGCCGATGCGCTTGACGAACTCGAAGCCGCGCTGGTCGCCAGCGACATCGGCATCGGCACCGCCACCGACATCGTCGCCCGCGTCAAGGAAACCGGTTCTCCCGATGTCTTCGCCATCGCCCGCACCGAAATCGAACGCGAATTGTCCAATGTGGGAGCGGCCTTAGCGCCGCGACCTCCTGCCTCTCCCACCGTCATCCTCCTTGCCGGCGTCAATGGCACCGGCAAAACCACTTCCACCGCCAAACTCGCGCACTGGCTGAAATCACAGGGGCACACCGTCCTTCTCGCCGCGTGCGACACGTTCCGCGCCGCCGCCATCGAACAACTCAAAATCTGGGCCGGCCGCGTCGGTTGCGACATCATTGACGGGCAGTACGGAGCCGACAGCGCGGCCATTGCATTCGACGCGCTCGAAGCCGCCATCAAACGCAATGCCGATTACCTGCTCATTGACACCGCCGGTCGCCTTCACACAAAGGCGAACCTGATGGAGGAAATGAAGAAGATGCGGCGCGTGCTCCACAAACGTCTTCCCGATGCGCCGCATGAAGTGTTATTGGTGCTCGACGGCACCACCGGCACCAACGCGCTCCATCAAGCGCGCGAGTTCCACAACACCCTCGGCATCACCGGCCTCATCGTCACCAAACTTGACGGCACCGCCAAGGGCGGCATCGTCGTTGCCATCGCGCGCGAACTAAAGATTCCGGTAAAATTCATCGGCCTCGGCGAACAAGTGGACGACCTTCAACCATTCGACCCGAAAAGTTTTGCCAAAGCCCTCTTCACTGCCAACGAGATTCAGGAATCGCCGTAAAAGACATAGTGGTCGTAGGTGCGTTTGTCGTCGCGTTTTTGCTGATGTTTTTCGAGCGGGCCGTGGTATTCGCAGTGGAAGAATCGCCGGTCGAAGATGGGCTGTGGAAATGAGGATTGTTTGCCGTCCAGCGCAGCGGCCAGATGCAACAGCACCAGCGGGATTTCATCGCCGGTGCGGGCGTACTGGTAGGGAGTGCGCGGAAATAATCCGGTTGGCGTTTGCTTCCTCAGCAGGTTGTCGCCAACCCGGCAAGCGAGGCGAAGCATTTCGGGGCGCTTCGTGGCCCGGTGTAGTTCGAGCAGCGCATAGATGACCGACCAGTCATCACAATCGGTGTCCAGTTTACTGAAGTCGCCAAGCCCCAGGTGATCGCTGATCTGAGTTGCCATCTGTAACAGTTCCTTATCGCGTGTCAATCGGTACGCCATTGCGCACCCCCACAACAGAAAACCGTCGGGAGCTTGGGGCGCAAACGAGGCAGCCACGTAGTAACCGGGCTTTGACTTACTTCCTTCGATCCGCGTGCCATCGGTCAACAACGCCACGAGTTTCCCCGATTTCGGGTCGTACGCACGGCGGAAGTAAGTCTTCAGGTCATCGGCAGCCCACTGCACAAACTCACGACCGATGCCGGTTTGCATCAGCGTTTCGGCGGCTTGCATTTGAACCAGCGGCAAGGTGTGGTAACGGCTGACTTGGTGGTAAGCGGCCACCATTTTGGCTTCGTTGATTTCGGGGTGAACATGACCAAGCGCCGCCTGCGCGCGGTCGTCCTTGCGATACGACAGTTGTCCGCCGCACAGACCGGTTTTCGGGTCACGTCCTTGTTGCCAGCGGAAAAGCAACCGTCGAGTCCATTTCAGCGCATCCGCGTTCTTGTCGAGGACAGCGAGCATCACACCGCTGCGCGTCAGCGGGGGCGTGACGTTACAAAACGAGAGGTTGCCGCCCTTGGCCGGGAACGGCACTTCGGAGTTCTCGCGGAACTCGTGCGACCACAACGGCGGCGACGGTTTTCGCGCGCTGGCGTGACGGTTGTAATCCAGCAACGACCAGTCCAACACGTGACCGCCCCAAATCGTTTCCATGAGCTTGGTGGTGGCCGACGGATTCACCCGGTGCATCAACTCGTAATACGGCTGCTGGCTTTTCAATTCGTGGGTGTCGCTGCCCTGCCCCACCGGTTTCTCCTGTTCCAAATCCCACGCCAGATGGCCGCCCCAATACAACAAGCCGTTCGGTGTCCGGAGATGTTCCAAAACATGACGCGCTGCATCCTCGGCAGCCTGACGATACTTCGCCTCGCCGGTGACGGCGGTCAATCCATCCAGCAATCGCATCAGCGGTTGTTGACTGGCAAAATTCGACAGCACCCATTCTTTCCCGGTGTGCTTCCAACGGGCAGGTTCCAACGTCGCGACATGCAGGCCGTCCACAAACAACGGGCTTTGCACCTTCCCATATTTGTCCCGGCCGTCCGCGAGAACCCGATCGGCAAACGTGACGGCAGCTTGAAGATAGCGATTGCCGCCAGTTGCGAACTGAATTGTTGAACTGACCATGGCGTCACGCTCATCGGTGACCGTGAGGAACCAAGTGCTGGCGTCGGCTGGCGGACAGGGCGCTGTGACGACGCCGTTGCTGATTTTCGCCGGAACGCTTTGCCATTTGCGTTTGGAGCGCAGGCCGGTGTCGGTGGTGTAGTGAAGTTTGGCTTCCTTGAGTGGCAGAACGCATTTCACGCTCATGCGAACGCAGTCACCTTCAACAACTGGCTTGCTCGGCACTGGCAGCGGTTGCCCGCCCCGGCAATACGAGTCAATGAACAACCCGATCTCCTTCGGTGCCCAGCCGGGGCCATGGCCGTGACGCATGTTTACTTCGATCCTCATCTGTTTCTTTCCCGGTACGCAGTCGAAGCTCTTCTGGTAGCTGTCCAGCGGGTAATGAATATCGTTGCTGCCGTTGACGAACAGAATCGGCACGCGGCAACGCGGCAACCGACTGGAAGGATCATAGGTCTTGATCCAAAGCTCGCGGCGGTCACCGAGTTTGTCTATCGAAGGCTTCTGCACCGATTCGCCTTCGAACAGAAACCCGCAACCATACACCGGCACAGCCGCTTTGAACCGGTCATCGAGCGACGCCACCAAACAGGTCGTGTAACCTCCCCAACTGATGCCCGTCACCGCCGTGTGTTCGGCGTCCACTTCCTCCATGCTCCGCAACAACGAATGTGCTCGCATCACGGACGCGGCGGCGTGAAACGGCCAGTCGTCGCTGGTGTCGCCGCCGATGCTGTCGAACTTTTCGGCGTGTCCCTGATCGGGGCCGCCGTTTGGAAGTCGTTTGCGTGTTTCCTTCTTCGCCGTCTGACCCGGCACGGGCACGCCGGTCTTTGCGTCATAAACCGGAGCGTTCGGCTGGCTACCGGACAAATCCATCGCGATGGCTGCGTAACCGCGTTGCGCCCAAAGCCACGCCCATTCGGCGAAAGCAGTCCCGCCGCCGCCGTGAATGAGCACGACACCGGGGAATTTGCCCTTGCCGCAAGTCGCCTTCCCCAAGGTCATCGGCGATGCATAAAACGCGAAGACCTCCGTGTCCCGCCCCCGATACTTCTCGCCTTCATACAGAAGCGAATGAACCGGTCCCGATTGATCCACCCAACGCATTTGGGGAATCGTCTTCTTGAGCGCAGTAAGATTCCACGGACCGACCTTTTCGTCGGCAGCGAAGACGGTCACGGCAATGAAAAGGGCAAAGAGATGTTTCATCATGTCACCGAGTCAATACCACACATCACTGCCCGTCAGAAGAACAAAGGAATGGGCGCAGGGGCAAAGGTTGAGACAACTTCCAAGCGTCAAACACAGCCGGAACATGGCAAATAGCAACCACGGAAAACACGGAAGACACGGAAATGCGGTAGGGACGGCTCACCGAGCCGTCCACTCCACTTCCTACGGCACAATCAACTTGATCCGGTAGAACCGCTTGGTTGCATTGCCAACAGTCGTATCAGTGTAAGAGAGCGAAGTTTCACCCGTTTGCGCCGTGATTTGCGAATCCGGCAAGTCCTCCTCCCACGGGCCACCGGGATTCTCAGCATAAACCACCTTGTAAGTCTTGCCGGGCACGCTCTGCCACGTGATCGTGAAACCGCCACCCGCTGCCGGTGCGGTCGTTGTGACCTGCAACCGGCTTGTCGGGTCTGTCGGATTGGTGCCGGCCCAGTATTCCTGCGTGTTGTTGTGGCCATCGCCATCGGAATCGGCGAAGTCCGCGCTGCCGTCCGACGGCAACCCAAACCCAGCCAGCCACGCCCGCACGGGATTGGCAGCCGGCAACGTAAGCGACGACACACCCCGGTAGGCATCCAGCCAGCCGCTTACCGTCGCCCCGGTCTCGAACAGTTGCAGGCTCTCGATGTGATAATCGCCCTGCCCGCTCTTGGCGCGGATTTCCGCCAGATCGAAGATCAACGACACCTGCATCGGCCCCGCCGCTGCGGCGGCAAACTGCGCCGACTGCGCATACCGGTTCAACCCCATCGCGTCCACCAACTGCCCCGACAACACATAATCGCCCGCCGCCGCCACGTTGACCCACACTTTGACAATCAGGACATCCGCGTAGCCGTCGCCATCCGTGTCCACGCTCTCATAGACCGGGTCGCCAAAGATGCCGCCGTTCCCGGTCGCCACGCTGAACACGCCCGTGGCCACCCGTTGGAACGCTTGCCCGGCGCTGTTCGTGCCATAGGCCCGGTAGGTGATGGCATACTCACCCGGCAATTGCACGTTGGCCAACACCGCCGCATACACCCCGTCATTCGGCGCGCCGTCGTTGTGCCAGCCGTTGTCGAACAACGTCAGGTTGTTCGTCGTCCCGTTCGGCAACAAAACCATCGCTGTCAACGCGGCATTCGTCACCGCGCCAACCGGATCCGCGCTCAAGTCCGCCAGTTGACACGTCACCACCACATCCTGTCCGCCATTGAACAGCGGTCCGGTCTGCGGCACCAGCGTCACCGGCGAATCGCCCTGCACCGTCAATGTGTAAGCGGCTTCCGTCGCCGTCATACTGCTGGCGTCCAACACCGCTGTCCAGACTCCCGCCGTGGGACTCGCGATGGTGAAGCTGGCCACCAACAGATTGCTCGCCACAACGGTCGCCGAGTATTGCACATTGGAGTTCACGGCCGGCGTGCTCGCGTCAATCACCACGCCCAGCGGATCGGTCAAGCGAACCGTGGTGTTGGTATCCGCAACCAACCATTGGAAAACCAGCGTCGTCGCGGCATCACTTGTCAACGAGCACGCATTTGTTGTTCCTGCGAAAGCAGATCCGGCAATTTGCTCCACCAGTTGCAGCACTAACCCATTTGTTTCACCGTACGAAAGGTTGTGATGGTTTTTCGATTTGATTGAGGCTCTGAACCCTCTGCCCAAGAGTCATCAGCAGTTTCAAAGGACGACGGCCTCTGCGGAGGCCGCGTCGGG
>Ga0194112_10000386_pt1 | contig 64226 bp, 75 predicted proteins | sample TA2MahC400mmetaG_FD_146191 | JGI IMG/M metagenome (GOLD analysis project Ga0194112, IMG submission 146191) | Freshwater microbial communities from Lake Tanganyika, Tanzania - TA2015016 Mahale Deep Cast 400m | ecosystem: Environmental > Aquatic > Freshwater > Lake | place: Tanzania: Lake... | reverse complement strand
CAGGCGGTGCGGGTGAGCGACATGACCGGCTTCTTCAATGTGACCCCCAAAGCAGATAGCGATGGCAAGGTGGGTTGCCTCGTGGAATTTGCCGAGACGGAGACGATTTTTAACCGTCCCCAACAACAATCCACCCTCGATTACGTCTCCGGTCGTTTTGGTTGAACGCGGCGATCAACCATGAAAAAGCCGCCCCAGGGGCGGCTGTTCAACGGAGAGGGAGGGATTCGAACCCTCGATAGAGTTGCCCCTATACAGCATTTCCAGTGCTGCGCCTTCGACCACTCGGCCACCTCTCCGTGAGGGGCTTTTTGCTGCAACGAGCGCAGCTGAGTGGGGCAACGTTGAGAATGTAGCAGTCACCACGACCGTCATTGCTCGCCGGCATGCGCACCCATCCGATCACCGTTCACTGGCGGCAGCAGAACCGCACCATTGCCCTGGAGGTGCCGGAGGGGGAGTACATCCTGCGCAGCTTCGAGCAGCAGGGGGAACCGTTGCCCTTCAGCTGCCGCAACGGCTGCTGCACCGCCTGCGCCGTGCGGGTGCTGGCCGGCGAGATCGACCAGCGGGAGGCCCTGGGGCTCTCCCGCGAGATTCGCTCCAGGGGCTATGGCCTGCTCTGCGTGGCCCGGGCCTGGGGCCCCCTGGAGGTGGAAACCCAGGATGAGGACGAGGTGTACGAGCTGCAATTCGGCCGCCACTTCGGGCGCGGCCAGGTGAAGGCTGGCCTGCCGCTGGACGACGAATGAGCGGCGCGGATTTCGTGAACCAGCCCCTCACCCAGAGGGCCCTGGCGGCGGCGGCCCTGCCCCCCGCTGAGCTCGAACAGCTGGCGGCGGTGGCCCGCCGTGCGGCCGAGGCCGGTGCCGAGCAGTTGCGCCACCACTTCGGGCAGCTGGAGCGCATCCGCGAAAAGGGCCGCGCCGGCGACCTGGTGACCGAGGCGGATGTGGCCGCAGAACGGGCCGTGCTGGCGGTGCTGGAGCGGGACACCCCCGACCTGGGGGTGCTAGCGGAGGAGGGGGGCCGACGCCAGGGCCGGGGCAGCCCCCTGGAATGGTGTGTCGATCCCCTCGATGGCACCACCAATTACGCCCATGGGTACCCGTTGTTTGGCACCTCCATCGGCCTGACGGTGAAGGGGCTGCCCCTGCTGGGGGCCCTAGCGGTGCCGGCCCTGCACCAGCTCTACTGGGCGGCCCCGGGACTCGGCGCCTGGTGCAATGACACGGCCCTGCAGGTGAGCGACTGCCAGGCCATCAGCCAGTCGCTGCTGGTGACCGGCTTCGCCTACGACCGCCACACCCGGCTGGATAACAACTACGCCGAATTTGCCTGGTTCACCCACCGCAGCCGCGGTGTGCGGCGCGGCGGCGCCGCCGCCGTGGACCTGGCCTTCGTGGCGGCCGGCAAGCTCGATGGCTACTGGGAGCGGGGCCTCTCCCCCTGGGACCTGGCGGCGGGCATGGCGCTGGTGGAGTGTGCCGGTGGGGTGGTGTGTGCCTATGACGGCGGCCCGGCCCGGCTCGAGGAGGGGCGGATCATCGCCTGCGCCCCAGGGTTGCGGCAGCCGTTGATTGACGGGCTCGCCCAATGCCAGCCGCTCACGGGCAGCAGCTTCGGTGCCCCGGAGCTGGACCAGCCCTCCGGGTCGGCGGCCATGGCCAAGCCCACTCCATAGGATCACCCCTTCCGGAGAGCTTGCACACCATGGCCCTGCAACCGGCGGCTGGCGCCCGGGATCTGAACCCACGGGAGGTGGAGGCCAACCGTTGGCTCTGCGATCGGCTGGCGGCGGTGTATCGGTTGTGGGGCTATGCCGAAGTGTCCCCGCCGGCGGTGGAGCGGCTGGAGACCCTGGAGGCCGGCGGCAGCATCCAAGACCGCGAGCTGGTCCGACTCGCCGCCGCAGAACCCCTCGGTCTGCGACCGGAAATGACCGCCTCCATCGCCCGGGCTGCCTGCACGCGCCTGGGTCAGCGGCCACGGCCCCTGCGGCTGTGGAGTACCGGCTCGGTGTTCCGCACCGTGGAAGGCGAAACGGGGCCCCGCTTCGAGGAACGGCTGCAGAGCGGCGTGGAGCTGCTGGGGGAGGGCGGCGCCGATCCCGTGGCCGGGGATGCCGAGCTGCTGCGGCTGCTGCTGGCCTGCCTGCGGCAGCTGGGGATTGGGGCCCAGCACCGGCCCGTCCTGCTGGTGGGGCACCATGCCGTCCTGACGGCGCTGCTGGAGCAGGTGCCGCTGGAGCAGCGCTTGGCCACCCGCCGTGCGCTGATTCAGTACGACCCCCTCGCCCTGGCGCAGCTGCCGTTGCCCGGCCACCAGACCCAGGCACTGCAACAGCTGATGCGCCTGCGGGGCGATGTGGAGCCAGTGCTCTACCAGCTGGAGCAGCTGCTTGGTCCCTCGTCGGTGCTGGAGCGACTGGCCCAGACCCTGCAATTGGTGGCCCCGGAGGCGGCGCGTCAGGGGGTCAGGCTCCAGCTGGACCCCAGTTTTCAACCGCACTACGAGCTCTATGACGGGCTGGTGCTCAAGTTGGTCTGCCAGGGGGGCGAGGCCCCTGTGGCCATCGCCAGTGGCGGCCGCTACGACGCCCTGGTGACCCGCTTCGGTGACCAGGCCACCGGCCTGGGCTTCGGCTTTGAGCTCGAAGCGGTGCGGGAGCTGCTCGGCACCGAGGCCGCCCCCCCCGCGGGCGGCGATCCCGTACTCGTGGCCTGGGCCAGCGGCACCGATCTCACGGCGGCACTGCAGCTGCAGGAGCAACTGCACGCTTCGGGACAAGCGGCGGAACTGCTGCACCGACCCTGCGCCAGTGAGGCCGAGGCCCAGGCGATCGCCCGCCAGCGCAACTGTGCCGGGGTCCGCTGGATTCAAGGCGCTGCCTAGGATCGCTTCAGAGCATCTGAGCGTCCATGGCCCACACGATCGTCACCGAAATCTGCGAAGGGGTGGCCGATTGCGTGGATGCCTGCCCGGTGGCCTGCATCCATCCCGGTCAGGGGGCGAACGCCAAAGGAACCCCCTTCTTCTGGATTGATTTCGACACCTGCATTGATTGCGGCATCTGCCTGCAGGTGTGCCCCGTCGCTGGCGCCATCATTCCGGAGGAACAACCCTCCCTCCAGAAGGCCGGCTGAGGCCCGCACGGTGTCGAGACACCATGGCCAGCCAGTGGGACAACTTCCTCCGGAACCTCGGGGAGTGGCGCGGCACCTTCACCAGCCTCGACCGTGAGGCCCGTGAGCTGGAGTCCACCGCGTCGATCCTCACCCTCGAACAGGGCAGCGAGGAGCGGCTGGTGCACTTTCGGCTCCGACGGTTCGCCGATGCCAACCGGGATGGCGAGCCCAGCCGAGATAACCGCGAGGACTACCGCTCCCTCGGGCGCCAGGTGGTGTTCTTCAGCAGCGGCAGTTTCTGCAAGGGCACCCTTCAGGTGTCGCCGGGCACGGTGTTCGGCGGTGAGTTCGGCTTCATCCAAGGGGATCGGCGCCACAGGCTGGTGCAGCTGCATCGCGAGGATGGGGGGTTTGATCAATTGGTGCTGATCCGGGAATGGCGCATGGGCAGCAGCGACCTGGAGCAGCCACCCCTCGGGCTGGAGCAGCTGAACGGTTGCTGGAGCGGCCAGGCCCAACGCATCACGGCCGACTGGCCAGAACCCGACGCCTTGGACTGCCGCTTCGAACTGAGCCCCAATGCCAGCGGTGGCCACCGCTGGCACAGCCAGCTGGGTGCACGGATCGACGAGGGGGCCCTGGAGGGCAGCGGGGGCGTGCGCACCGCTCACCTGCCGGAACCCCAACGCTTCATGCTGCTCCCCGATGGCGGTTACCACCTGACGCCGGAGCAGGTGAGCCATCGACAGCCCTTCAGCGTGGAGGCCGGATGGTTGAGCGCCCCCGATCGGCTGGAGCGGTTGATCCGCCGCTTTGATGCCAGTGGCGCCTGGCAGGAGTCCATCCAGGTGGTGTTGCACCGCGACTGACGGCGGCCCCCCGGCTCAGTTGATCCCATATGGGGGTTGAGCCCCGAGGCATACCGGCGGGATTGTCAGCCCAGGTTTGACACGTTCAGGCGGGAGGCATGACCACACCCACCTTCACCCAGCCCCTCTCCATCGGTGAACTGGAAGCCAGTTATCCCCTCTAGTGCAAAGCTCTGCGGATCCTGATGCGCGATGGCGTCAGCCTGAGCAAAGCCAGTCGCAGCGTGGCCTGGAGTCGCCTCTCCACACTGCATCAGTGCATGCCGCGGCACTACCGCCATCCGGAGCAGCTCTTTGTTCTGCTCAACCGGGATGCCCAGAAGCTGGAGACGAAGGCCGGCTGACCGACCGTCTGAAGGGACGGTTACCTGCCCATGGCTGCCCCTTGGCGCTGGCCGCCGCCAAGGGGGAATCTGGAGCACAAGTCGCGACAAGACCGGTGGTGCTGCAGGCGGAACAGGGTCAGATCCAGATCCACACCGAAAACATCTTCCCGATCATCAAGAAGGCCGTCTACAGCGGCCATGAGGTGTTTCTGCGGGAGCTGGTGAGCAACGGGGTGGACGCCATCAGCAAACGGCGCATGGCGGCGATGGCGGGCGACTGCAGCGAGGGCAGTGAGGGCCAGATCCGCATCCGCATCGACCGTGAGGCCAAGACCCTCACCATCTCCGACAACGGCATCGGCATGACCGCCGATGAGGTGAAGCGCTACATCAACCAGGTGGCCTTCTCCAGTGCCGAGGATTTCCTCGAGAAGTACAAGCAGGAGAACGACGCCATCATTGGCCACTTCGGCCTGGGCTTCTACTCGAGCTTCATGGTGGCCAAGCAGGTGCAGCTGGTGAGCCTCAGCGCCCGCGATGGCAGTGAAGCGGTGCGCTGGAGCTGCGATGGCTCCCCCAACTTCAGCCTTGAGGCCGCCGAGCGCAGTGAGCCCGGAACCGATGTGATCCTGCACCTGATGGAGGAGGAGCTCGAGTACATCGAGCCGGCGCGGATCCGCACCCTGATCACCACCTACTGCGACTTCATGCCGGTGGAGGTGCAGCTGGAGGGGGAGACCGTCAACAAGCGGGAAGCACCCTGGCGCAAGAGCCCTCGGGAGCTCACTGACAACGACTACATCGAGCTCTACCGCTACCTGTACCCCTTCCAGGGGGACCCGCTGCTGTGGGTGCACCTCAACACTGACTACCCCTACAACCTGCAGGGCATCCTCTACTTCCCGAAATCCACGGGCCGGGCCGACTGGGAGAAGGGGGAGATCAAGCTCTACTGCAACCAAGTGTTCGTGAGCGACTCCATCAAGGAGGTGGTGCCCCGCTACCTGCTGCCCCTGCGCGGGGTGATCGACTCGCCGGACATCCCCCTGAATGTGAGCCGCTCCGCCCTGCAGACCGACCGGCGGGTGCGCTCCATCGGCGGCTTCGTGGCCAAGAAAGTGGGGGATCGCCTCAAGGATCTGCACCGGGATGACCCCAAGCGGTACGCCGAGATCTGGGAATCGCTGGCCCCGTTCATCAAGATCGGCGCCATGGAAGATGACAAGTTCGCCGACCAGGTGAGCGAACTGGTGCTGTTTGGCACCACCGCCGCCGCTGGCGATGGGGACAGCCCCGATCCCATCCCCGGCACCGATGGCAAGGCCTACACCACCCTGGGGGGCTACCGGGCCCGGCTGGAGGCCAGCAACGACAAGCGCATCCTGTACTGCACCGATGAGGCCGGCCAGGCCGGGGCGCTCGCCCTCTGGAGGGGCCAGGGGGCGGAGGTGCTGCTGGCGGACACCTTCATCGACACGCAGTTCATCCCCTGGCTGGAGTACCGCCACAACGAACTCAAGTTCCAGCGGGTGGACAGCGAACTGGATGATTCCCTGCAGGAGAAGGAGAGCGAGCTCAGCGATGCCGACGGCAAGGACAGCTCCGAGAAGGTGCGGGATCTGTTCAAGGGGGCCCTGGCCAACGACAAGGTGACCATCCAGGTGCAGGCCCTCAAGGGCGAGCAATCCCCCGCCGCCCTGATCCTGTTGCCGGAGCAGATGCGCCGCATCAACGACATGGGGGCCCTGATGGAGCAACGGCTGCCGGGTCTGCCGGACCACCACGTGTTGCTGGTGAACCGTCGCCACCCGCTGGTGGAAGGGCTGCTGAAACTCTCCGCCGGGTCGGTGATCACCGGCGGGGGCAGCTCCCCCAGCCAACAACTGGCGGACGACCTGAGCCGGCACATCTATGAGATGGCCCGCCTGGCGGTGGGGGGACTGGAACCCAACCAGCTGGCGGGCTTCCAGCAGCGCAGCTGTGATCTGATGGGGCGACTGATGGAGCGGGGGCTCTGATCCCCTGACCACCATGGCCCCGACGGCCCTGCCCACGGCATTGCTTCCGGCCCTGGGGTGGCTGCTGGGGGGTGGTCTGGCGGCCCTGTTGCTGGGACGTCTATGCCGCCGGCTGGCGGGCCGCCGCCACAGCCCCTCGGCCCAGCTGCTGGCGGAGGCCATCGCGCCGGTGGGCTGGCTGATCAGCGCAGCCCTGGCCTGGCGCACCCTGCCCCTGGCCCTGGGGGCGGATCAGCTGTTCATGGCCCTGGCCAAGCTGGTGACGCTGGTGGTGCTGGTGCGGCTGGCCAACCGGCTCTGCACCCGCGCCCTGGGCAGCTGGATGGAGCGCTGCCCGGATGAAGCGGTGGCCAGCCTGATCGGATCCCTGGCGCCCCTGCTGCGGGCCCTGATCTGGTGCCTGGGCGGGGTGCTCTACCTGCAGAACGTCGGGGTGGAGATGGCCGCCATCTGGGCCCTGCTCAGCGCCGGCGGCATCGGCGCTGGCCTGGCGCTGAAACAACCAGTGCAGGAGTTTTTCAACTACCTCACGATCCTGCTGGACCGCCCCTTCCAGACGGGGCAATGGATCCAGGTGAACGGCATCACCGCCCGGGTGGAGCGGGTGGGGGTGCGCTCCACCCGCCTGCGCAACCTCAGCGGCGAGGCGATTGTGATGGGCAACTCGCTGCTCACCGGCGCGGTGGTGACCAACTGCGATGAATTCGACCAACGCCGCGTGGTGCAGCGCTTCGGCGTGCTGGCGACGGCCGACCCCGATGCCCTGGAGCAGCTGCCCCAACGGGCGCAACAGCTCCTGGATGCGGTGCCGGGGGCACGGCTGGAGCGCTGTCACCTGCTGGAGCTGCAGGGCAACGCCTTGACCGTGGAACTGGTGTATGGGCTGGAGGGATTGGATCCGGCGCAGCACCGGGCGGTACAGCAGCGGGTCACCCTCGGCCTGACGCGGCTGCTGCAGGAGCTGGGCCTGACTTTGGCCAGCGGCTGACTTGCTACTCTGGGCAACTTGGGCCGGCTGCGGTCCAGTGTTCGTTGTTCCCCAAAAGGTCGGTCATGTCCCGGGTCTGCCAACTCACCGGCAAGCGCGCCAACAACGGCATGGCCGTGTCGCACTCCCACGTGCGCACCAAGAAACTGCAGCAGGTGAACCTTCAGGAGCGCCGCCTCTGGTGGGCTGAAGGCAACCGTTTCATCAAGCTGCGGGTGTCCACCCGTGCCCTCAAGACCATCCAGAAGAAGGGTCTGGGCGCCTACGCCAAGGAACTGGGCATCAACCTGGCCAAACTCTGATCAGCAGGGTTTCAGAGCTGATCCCGTGATCACACGCCGCCAGCTGTTGGAGGGTTTCACCGCCGGCCTGGCGGTTTGTTGTGTGGGCCCCCGGGCGGCGCAGGCGCTGGGTGGACCGCTGCCGGCCCTGGATGAACCGGCTCCAGACTTCAGCCTGGATGGGGTGCCGGGGCCCCGCAGCCTGGGGGATTTCAGCGGTCGCTGGCTGGTGCTCTACTTCTATCCCCGGGATTTCACCGAGGGCTGCACCATCGAGGCCCGCGGCTTCCAGCGGGACCTGGAAACGTTCCATGCCGCCGGGGCTGAGGTGGTGGGCATCAGCGCCGATTCCGCCGACAGCCACGCCGAATTCTGCGGCAGCGAGGCCCTGGCCTACCCATTGCTGTCGGATCCGGGCGGGGCCGTGAGCCGTCGCTACGGCAGCTGGATGGCCCCCTTCTCCCAGCGCCACACCTTCCTGATCGATCCCCAGGGCATGCTGCGGCAACTGTGGGTGGGGGTCAGGCCCCTCGGGCACAGCCAGGAGGTGTTGGCGGCCCTGCGGGAACGGCAGCTCAGAAGTTGAACCAACCCATGCTGGTGGCCACCTGGAATCCGAAGGTGCCCAGCAGGGAACCCAGCAGAGAGCCGCCGAAGGCCAACCATCCCAGGGGGGCACCCACCGCCTCGCTGGCGGTGCTGGGCTCCACCAGGCTTAGGCGCTGAGGGGGAGCGGGCTGGCTGTCCTGCTGACGACGGACAAGGGCTTCGAAATCAGGCATTCGATCTCCAGGGCAACGGATTGATAGGCGGACCAGCCGGCCATGCGCCGGGGATCGGAACGTCCCCGGTCGTCACAGGCCTCAGACACGGGCAACCCCTGGGTTTCCGCCTTGTCGAAGGCGCTGAGCAGGGGCACTTCAGCCGCCAGCACATGCAATCCAAAGGAGCGCAGGGCCTGACGGGCGTCGGTGATGGCGCGCTGCTGGCGCTGGTCCACCTTGGCCATCAGCACCGCATGGGGCACCCCCACCTTCTGCAGGAGTTGCGCCAAGTCCACGGTGAGCTCCACCGAGCGGGCCTTGGGGGCCGTGGGCAGCAGCACCAGATCCGAGCCCACGGCCAGATGGCGCAGCTCCTCCTCATCGCTGCTGGCCTGACCATCGGTGATCACCACATCGGCCTGGCGGGTGGCCTTGGCCGCCGCCTCCACCGGCACGATCGTGAAGGGAAGGGCACCGCGGATGCCATAGGCGAGGGCGGAGCGGTTGCGGTCGGCATCCACCACGCACACGCTGTGACCCTGCTCGGACCAGACACTGGCGAGATGGATGCTGGTGCAGGTTTTGGCAACTCCGCCCTTCTGGCCGGAGACGGTGATGAACACCCGCGCGCTGCAAGTGCCCGGAGGATAGGGTCAGCGGGCCGGTTGTGCAGTATGCGCTGACACGGCAATGCGCTCCATCCGGTTCAGGTGCGCCATGCCCACGTGCAGGCTTTCGCAGAAGAGGCACTGCCCCTCGAAGCACACCTGAAACAAGTCGCCCTGGCTGGCCTGCAGTTGGTAGATGGTGCCGCCATAGGGGCCGACCATCACGGGCGAGGTTGACATGGGGAAGCAGCGGGGACGGCCAGAGCGTGACGTGGCCGCCGCCCGGCGACCATCGGTAGAAGTACTGGCCTTCAGCCGGAGGCCCTAGCCCCAGCCTTCCAGCACCAACTTGCCCATGGCCGCTCCGGATTCGATCCAGCCGTGGGCCCGCCTCAGCTGTGCCGCCGTGATCGGACCCGGGCAATGCTGCAGGGTGGAGCGCACACGCCCGGCGGACGCCAGCTCCGCCACGCGCTCGAGAATCCTGCCCTGCTCGGCCATGTCAGGGGTCTGGTAGAGGGAGCGGGTGAACATCAACTCCCAGTGCAAGGAGAGGCTCTTGCGTTTCAACGCAAGCACATCAATCTGGCGGGGGTCGGGGTCATCGATCAGGGCCAGGGCCCCCTGGGGAGCCAGCAGATCCACCAGGGCGGCGTAGTGGCTGCCGCTGTGGGTGAGGCTGATGGCGGCCCGCACCGGGGGCAGCGCCAAGGCCTCGAGCTGGGGGGCCAGGGGACGGTGGTGGTCGATCACGTGCTCCACCCCCAGCTGCGCCAACCAGCGGCGCGAGGCCTCCCGCGAGGCGGTGCCCACCACCGTGAGGGGGGTGAGGGCCCGGGCCAACTGCACCAGCATCGACCCCACACCACCGGCGGCCCCCACCACCAGCAGGGTCTGGGGAGCCGTCGCGGCGGAATGGCTCGGCAACCGGAGCCGTTCAAACAGCAACTCCCAGGCGGTGATCGCCGTGAGCGGAAGCGCCGCCGCCTCGGCGACGCTCCAACCGGCGGGCCGATGGCCCACCAGCTGATGGTCGACCACGTGCCGTTCGCTGTTGCAGCCCGGCCGCTGCAGGGCGCCGGCGTACCAAACCGCATCCCCCACGGCAAACCCCGTGACGTCCTCCCCCAGGGCCAGCACGGTGCCGGCGCAATCCCAGCCCAGCACGCGGACGGCACCGGGGGCAGGGGTCTCACGGCGGCGCACCTTGGCATCCACCGGGTTGATCGCCACCGCCTCCACCTGCACCAGCAGGTCTGACGGGCCGGGTTGGGGCTCCGGCAGGTGCAGATCGATCAGACAGCTGGGGCTGTCATCGGCGCGGTCAGCGCCATATCCCACCGCCCGCATCGCTCAACCTCCAAGCCGTTGCAGGAGCTGCCGATGCAGGGCGGTGGCCTGGCGCATCTGTGCCAGGGGCTCCAGGCCCGCAGGCCGATCCAGGGCCTCCCCCCAGGCCTCCACCAGGGGGGCCGCCGCGGGCAACGGATCATCGAGATCGGTGCAGCCGCAGCCGAATTCCAGGGCGCAGGCCTGCACCTTCGGGTCGTAGCTGAGAGCCGCCACGGGACTGCCGGAGAGGGCCGCCAGGATCAGGGCATGCAGCCGCATGGCCACCACCAGGCCCGCGGAGCGGAACACCGCCATGGCCTCCGAGGGCTGCGCGGCCCGCAGCTGGCGGCTGCGGTGCTGCAGGCCGGGGGGCAGCACACCCATGCGCTCAAGCTGGGGCAGCAGGGGTTCGTCCTGGGGGCCATGGAAGGGCAGCCACAGCACCTGCCGGTCCTGCTGCTCCGCCAACTGGTTGAGGGCCTCCAGCAACACGCTCCAGCCGCGTGAATCCAGCAGCGGGGTGGGGCGCCAACACACCACGATCGGGCCGCCACGGCCGAGCCAGGGCAACGGCTCCAGGGCCCAGACCGCATCGGCCCCATGGGGGGCAACGCAGCCCAGCTGTCGGGCCAGGCGCGCCGAAGCGGCATCCCGCCAGCTGATGGCCGTGGCCAAGGGGAGCAGCAACCGCACCAGCAGGCGGCTGCCCTTTCGCCGCAGGGGGCCGAGCCCCTGGGCCCAGAGCAGCACCGGTTGCCCCTGCAGGCGGGCCGCCACGATCAGGGCGCCGTAATAGAGCAGGCTGCGGAAGCTGGTGGAGTCCTGCAGCAGGCTGCCGCCCCCCAGCACCAGGGCACGGCAGTGGCGCTGGGCGGCCAAAACCGCCCTCAGGCTGCGCCGTTGCACCGTCGCCACCCCGTGGCGCTGCTCCACTGCCCGTTGATCAAAGGCTGTGACGAGCGGGGAGACACCGGCGGGCAATTGGCCCAACAGGGATTCCAGCAGGGCGTCATCGCCGAGGTTGTGCTCGCCGTAATAGCCGCAGAGCAGAACGGAACCCGACACCGGCGCGGCACAGCTGCAGGGCAGCTTGCCATCGCTGGCCATCAGGCCGCCGACGCCAGCCGTTGCCGGATCAACAGGATCTGCTCGTCGATCAGTTGGCGGGCCTCCTCCAGGGAGCCCACCTGGCCCATGGGGGTGCCGCTGTGGTGCCACACGCGATAGGACACGCCGCGCGCCTCACCGCTGAGCAGTTGGATGCTGCAACCGCGGTGATTCCAACAGGGGGCCGCAAGAACCTGGGACATGGCGGGGGGCCGATGGCCAAGTTGGCGCACCCACTCCACCGCAGGGATGGGGTGACGACAACCCCTGCGGCTGGGCGAATGGTGGGGGCGGCAGGTGCCGCCCGCTCCGCCAGGTGCCCTGTGGTTGGTTCAGCGGGCTGCGGCGGTACCTCTGTCGTAACCGCGGAGCTGGATCGCCCGCAAGCGGGTGGAGCCAGGCTTCAGGAAAGCTTCAGCTGGCCGTTGGGGGGGCGGTAAATCGGACGGGCCTTGAGGGGAATGGTGGCCTTGGACGGCTGCTGGGACTGGGACATGGGGGTCGCTCCAACGGTGCTCAGGCCCCTTTAGGTTCTGCAACTGCGGCCGCGGGGTCTGTAGCGGCGCTTACCGCACCAGAAGATCCACATCGAGCCTGGGACCCACAGGACGTCAGGCTGGGAACAGCGGCGAGGGGTTCAGCCATGGCGGGGGCTCCCTATCTGGAACTGGAGCAGGTGGAGGCCTGGCAGGGGCCAAGGCCGGTGCTGCAGGGGGTGGATCTGCGTCTGCACCTGGGGGAGCACACGGTGGTGCTCGGCCCCAACGGTGCGGGCAAAAGCGCCCTGATCAAGCTGCTGACCCGGGAGCTCTACCCGGTTGTCCAGGCCGGATCGAGCTTGCGCCTGTTCGGCCACAGCACGGTGAATCTGTGGGAGCTACGGGGTCGCATGGGGCATGTGTCCGCCGATTTGCAGGCGGGCTATCGCCCCCAGATCCCGACGGAGGAGGTGGTGCTCTCCGGCTGGTTCGGATCCGTGGGCATCGGTCGCCATCACCAGGCCACTGCCACCCAACGGATGCGGGCCCATGGGCTGCTGCATCAGATGGGGCTGGGGGGGCTGGAGCGCCGACCCTTCGCAGAGCTGTCCGATGGGCAGCGGCGCCGTGTCCTGCTGGCGCGCGCCATCGTGCATCGGCCGGAGCTGTTGGTGCTGGATGAGCCCACCAATGGCTTGGATCCCCAGGCCCGGCATCTGCTGTTGCGACTGCTGCGGCAGCTGGCGGAGCAAGGCACCACCCTGCTGCTGGTGACCCATCAGCTGGAGGCGGTGATTCCGGAGATCAGCCGCGCCGTGTTGCTCCAGGAGGGCCGCATTGTGGGGGATGGCACCGCCGAGGCGCTGTTGACAGCCGAACGGCTCAGCAGACTGTTCGACACGCCGCTGCAGGTGGTCCAGCGGGACGGCTGGCGGCAGCTGCTACCGGCCTGAGCCGAGGGCCGGGGACACATCCACCAGCGGCAGGGTGGCACTGCCCCAGGGGCCGGAGGGCAGCAGCGCAGCCATGCCGGGCGCCGGATGCACCTTGGCGCCGGCCCCAAAGGCGGCGTCGGTCCAGGCCAGCATCAGCGCCCCTAGGACCCCGCCATCGGCTGCGTCGCGCGGCCGCAGGTTGAAGTGGTCACCCCCCTGGGCCAGCACCAACTGGTGGCCCTGGAGGTCCACCCCCAGGAGCGGGCGAATCGCCTCCGGGTCCGGGGGCACCACCCAATCGCGGCTGCCGCTCACCAGCAAGACACGGGTGTTGAGCCGCTCGCCACTCCCCCGCGGGAAAAGCAGCGCCATGGGCGGACTCACCGCCACCACGGCGATGATCCGTTCGTCGTTGATGGCCGCCCGTTTCACAGCCGTGGTCCAGCTGCACTGGAGCGTCCAACTGAGGTTGCGCTCCGGATGGTTCAGCTCACCGCAGCGGCGCAGCAAGGCTGAATCCGTGGGCACGAGGCCGGCCAGCTGCAGGCTGGTGGTGGCCCCCCAGGAATGGCCCAACACCACCACCCGCTGGCTGTCCACGGGATGGCCCGTGCGGAGTGCACCGGAACCGATGGCATCCACCACGGCAGTGAGATCCAGCGGGCGCAGGGCCAACTCCTCCGGCGAGGGGGGCGGCGTCTGGCCGCTGAGCACCTCATGCTGTTGCCGTTGATCGCTGCCCGGGTGCCAGGGCAGCACCACCGTGTAGCCCGCCGCCGCCAACCGCCGGCCCCAGCCTTCGAAGCTGGTGGGGCTATCCCAGAGCCCATGGGAGATCAACACCAGCCGGCCATTGCCGTTGCCCTGGGGTTCCAACAGCAGCAGCTGCAGGGGTTGGGGGCGATGGGCCACCGGCAGCTGGCTCAGCCGCCGCAGGGGAGCTGCCGTCGCCCCCTGGGGGGCGGCGGCAGACGCTGCGGTTGGGGCCGGTGCGGGGGGCACCCGGGCAAGGAGACGATCCGCCAGGGTGCGCTGCTCCAACATCCGTTGCAGCAGAACCGCCGCCTGGCTGAGGTTGAGGCGGGCCCGCTGGCCCGGGATGGCCTTCATCACCTCCAGCAGCGTGGGCTGCCCATTCGGAGCTTCCGCCATGGCCCGCCGCAGGGTGCGCTCCAGGGTGTGGCCGCTCACATCCGGCGTCACCCCCTCCACGCTGCCGAAGGAGGAGAGCAGCAGCAAAACCTGCTCCAGCAGGGGCGATCCCACCGAGGCTTCGGCGGCACGGCTGATCGAGAGCGGCAGCCGCTGATGGAACAGGGCCACCAGGGCTTCCCCCACCTGGCCCCGGGAGGCACGGTCCAGTTCCGCCAGCGATGAGTTGCCGCGGAGCAGGGCCTCCGGTGAGCTCAACTCGTCCAGCCGCACCCGCAGGCTGGTGTTGAGCAGCGGCAGCTCCACCAGCACCTCCTCCAGGGCCCGGGCGGGGGCGAGGGGCAGGGCCAGCGCCAGGGCCAACCCCAGCAGGCCAGTGCGCAACGGGCGGCAACGTTGGGCCATGGCAACAAACAACGGGTCACAACCGCTGGTCGACCCTAAGGGGACCCCTCCAGCAGGGGCCTCAGGCGCTGCGCCAGCTCAGAGCTGGGGAACCCCTCGCCATGGGCCCGTTGCAAGGGCTTCAGCCCCATGCTGCGCCGTTCGGCATGCACTTGCCGGCCCGTCACCACCCAGAACCGCCAACGCTCACGCACCAAGGGATGCTGTTGGTCGGCTTCGGCGTCCGCCGACGGAGGCCGCCAGAGCCCGAACAGCTGCAGGTGAGCCGGCCCATCAGGCAAGGGGAACACCACCGGCGTCCCACCGCCATCCGGTGGGAGCGGGGGAGCCATGGCGGTGCTGAGGGCCAGACCCGCCGGCAGGGGATCACGATTGGGGTGGAGGCCCAGGGCCGTCAGCACAATCCAGTGGCCGCTGGCCTGCCGCAACCGTTCATCCCGCAGGTCGCGGTGGAGCCAACGCAGCAACTGATCCCATTCGCTCAACGACCATCCCCCTCAAACAGGGCACGCCAGCATCGCTCCTGGGCCGCAGCCGCCGGCGTGCCTTCCGCGGGAAAGGACGCCAGGAAATCCTTGTCCTCGGTGGGGCGGTACGGCCCCTGTTTGAGCTCCAGAAGCACAGCGTCGGGGGAGAGGGCCACCAGGGTGTGGAACTGATCCTCCGCCAACTCCACACCGTGCACGGGTCCACCGGCCTGCAGCCGCTGGCTGTGGATCACCAGACCGGCGGCATCCAGCACCAGCAGCCCGATGCTCCCCTGCAGCACCACAAAACATTCGAAGCCGGCCCCTGGGGTCTCCCGCCGATGGCGGTGGGGGCGCACGTAGGTGCCCGGCTGCAGGGCATTGAGGAACCGCTGCACGGCATCGTCATGATGATGAAGGTTGTGGTTCATTCGCCGGCGGCCACTGGCGGCGGCCCGGGCGCTCACCGCCCCCAACAGGGCGTCATCGAGGGCCACCAGCCGGGGGAAGACCACCCGGGGGTGCTGCAGGCGATACCCCAGCTGATGCAGCCGTCGATTGCTCACCCGGCGGTCGGGCCGCGCGGCTGCATCCGGCTCGTGGGGCCGCCAGGTGACGGGTTCAAGGCCCGTGGCATCAGCCAACCGCGCCATCAACATCGCCACGGTGCAGGGTTCGTCGTCCACCACATTCACGGTCTGATCCCATCCCTGCTGCACCGCGGCGGCCAGGGCCCCCACGGCGTCATCCCGGTGCAGCCAACCGCAGTGCTCCTGGCCGCCGCCGGCACGGGTGGTGCCCGCCAGGGGGGTGAGGCGACGCAGCAGATCGCGGCCCGGTCCATACAGGGCCCCGAACCGCAACACGCAGACCCGGCGTTGGGGGCTGCGGCAGGCACTCAGCAGCTGCTCTGCCTCCAGCAACACCTCCCCATGGCCATCGCGTGGCTGGGGGGGCGTGTCCTCATCCACCCAGGCCCCGCCCGTGTCGCCATAGAGCGATCCGCTGCCGGCGTACACGATCTGGCTCAGGGCCGGAAGGGCCTGCAACAGGCCCTGCAGGGCCACAAAGGGATCGCAGTAGGTGGTCCGGTAGACGCCCGGATCCACCAGGCGATCCCCCCGTGGGGCCTGGCAGAACACAGCCACCTCCGCCCCCTCCAGGGCCTGGCGCAGTTGGTCAGGGTCGTCGGCGCGGGTCAGCAGCACGCGGTCGGCCTGGCCATGCAGACTCTCCAGCCGGGCGGCCCGGGTGGTGGTGAGGCTGATCTGGTGCTGGCCCTCGCGGCGCCAGTGGCGCGCCAGGGCCAGGCCCACATAACCGCTGCCGATGATCGTGATGCGCATCGGCACTCAGGGGCTGTTCCACAGCAACGGCACCCGGGGCGCCGATTGCCGTCTATTCATAAAGCCAGTCGTAGGCCTCGGGCCCCGGGGGCAGCTCCGGATCAACGGCGGGTTGGAGCGTGGGCTCCAGGCGCAAGGCCTGCACTAGCGCCAGGCTCTCCAGCAGCAGCACCACCCCCAGCAGCAGCAGTGCGCCGATGGCCACCAGCAGCTGCGGATGGGCAACCACCGCAAAGGCGTCTTCCATGGGTCCCATTGCGATTCACTCCCGATCTAGCCAGGGCATCGCCCCAGGGCAACGAAGTGCGAAGCGGGCACCCAGACATTGAGACACATGAGACCAAGGGCTTAAGGTTTTCATCAGATTCATCCGTGCGGCCTTTTGAACGACAACCACCCCGTGCTGCAGTCCATGCGGGATGAGCTGGAGGAGCTGCAGTCGCTCTACCGGCACGAACCCTCGGAGTTCAACCGCTATCAGCTGGTGCGCCACGAACAGCGCATCGCCCAGTGGGCCCCCGCCGACTTGGTGAGCGCCTGACCAAGGGGCTGCCCCTTAGGGTTGCAGCCGTTTGTTGTCCCCCGCAGCAGCTGTGATGCGAGCGTTGCCCCTGCACCTGGAGGCCGGCGCCGACATCCGTCGCGCCCTGGAGGCCCTGGCGCAACGGGAAGGGGCAGAGGGCTTCGTACTCAGCGTGGTGGGCAATCTGCGCCGGGCCGCGTTCGCCTGCCCGGGCCGCGACCAGCCCACGGTGCTGGAGGGTGAGCTGGAAATCATCACCCTGCAGGGCACCGTCGGGCCGCAGGGGGTGCACCTGCACCTGAGCTTCTCCGATGCCGAGTGTCAGGTGTGGGGGGGGCACCTCGAACACGGCAGTCAGATCCTCAGGGGGGCTGACCTGCTGGTGGGGTTCCTGACGGCCCCCACGGGCAGCGCCCCGGCAAGCCCGGGCCAGGCCCACCGCAGCGGGGAGCCACGGGTGCAGATCACCGTGGCCGAGGGCTGCCCCTGGTCGAGTCGCGCCCTGCGCATGCTCCGCAGCCTCGGCATCCCCCACCACACCCAAGTCAGCGACACGGGCCCGGTGCCCCTGATCCAGATCGATGGGCAACCCATCGGCGGTTACGACGCCTTGGCAGAACTCCATGGACGCGGTGAACTGGAGGCGCTGCGCCAGCCGTGAGCCCGGCAGCCGCCCCCCGCTGGCAACTGGACACCCTGGGGGCCTGTGAATTAGCCATCGCTGGCTACCCCCTGTTCCGCTACGACGCCCGCGGCGGTGTGGCCCTGGCGCAGGCCCAGGCCTCAGTCAGTGCTGATGCGGTGGAGCTGGCCTTCCCTGTCGAGGCGATCAGCATCCCCCCCCTGGATGGCCGCACCACCACCGTGCTGGGACTGCCGTTGCCGGCGGGCCTCTCCATCAGCATCGTGCCGCAGCAGCTCACGGGGCAGCTGAACATCCGCACCGGTGAGGTGATGCTGCGGTTGCGGGCCGCCTTTCGCTTCCGGGTTCGGCTGGGGCGCCTGGAGCTGCTGGCCCCGCCGGATCTGGCGGTGGATGCGCTGCTGAGCAGCGCGGGTTGCCGCAGCCGCCGCCATCAACGGCAGGGCCAGCCCCGCGATGGGCGTGGCTACACCACCGTGGCGGGCGTGGCCACGGTGCCGCCCTGCGGCGCCGCCTGGCTGGATCGCTTCCTGGGATTGCCTGACGAAGCCCTGGCGGTGTTGCACTGCCGCCTGACGGCGGCGCCGCAGCCATGCCCCTGAGGCGCCCCTGGCCACTGCTGCTGGCCCTGGCGATGGCAGCCCCCCTGCGGGCCCAGCCCTGGGCGCCGGGGCAGGAACCGCCGCCGCCGCCGCCCAAACCCGCGGATCCCGCCCAGGCCCGCGCCCTGGAGACGTTGCGGCAGGACCCCAAGGGGACCCCCACGGAGCAGCGCCAGCGCTACCTGCGGGCTGCCCACGACCTGCTCCACCGCCACTGGGGGAGCCGTGAGCAACCGGCCCTGCTGTTCGCCGGTGACACCGCCAAGGGCTGCGGGGAGACGCGGGTGGAGCACCCCATGGCCTTCTACTGCCCCCCCAGCAAGGAGATCGCCATGGCCCTCAACCTGCGGCGAAGTGTGCGTTCCGCCCGCGGCAAGAGTGATGCGGATCTGCTGCTGCTGGATCTGGCGGTGCTGGCCCATGAATGGGGGCACCACGTCAACCGGGAGCAGGGGCGGGGGCCCTATAGCGGCGGTCTGGGCCTCACGGTGAAGCAGGAGGAGCTGGCGGCCGACTGGCGCACGGGGGTGTTCCTGGGCTGGTTGATGGGCCATGACGCCCTCGGGGTGGAGGACTTCGCCCAGACGGCGAACCTGATGTTTGAAATGGGGGATTACGAGCGGATCTCCTTTCAGCACCACGGCTTTCCGAAGGAGCGCTTTGAAGCCCTCACCCGGGGCCTGGCCAGCCAGCTCACGGTGGGACAACGCCTCGGCCCCTGGACGGTGGACAGCCAGGAGGCCTTCAGCCGCCCACTGCCGCCGGATCCCCTGGATCAGCAGCTGGGGCGCCGGCGGTATCAGGTGCAGCGTTTTGAAATCGACCGCAGCCAGCAGATTGCCACCAACGTTCTGGGGGGGCTGTTGGGGGCCGCCAGTTGCGTCTGGGGCAATCAGCAGCAGTGCCTCGGCATGGCCATGGAGCAGGGCAAGGGCCGGGCCCATGGCAGCTACACCCGCCGGGAGCTGACCCTGTTCTGCGGCAGCGGCGGCTTTGACGTCAGTGAGGACGACTTCGGCGTGCAACCCCTGCACCGTGACGGCAAGGGGCAGGCGGCGGTGTTGGCGGCGCGGGACTGCCCCGTCAAGCCGCCGAGCTGACGATGGGTGTGCGACGGGCCTGCAGCAGCGCCGCCACGAAGCGGCGGCGCTGGAACCGGGTCCACAGATCGGCGGCCTGCACCGCCGGGCGGCCCTGGTAGCGCTGCCACCACCGCTGCAGATCCGCACGCTCAAGCAACGCCAGCTCCCCCGCCATCGAGAGGCGGGCCAACAACACCGCCAGCACCACATCGGCGCTGCTGATGCGGCTGCCGAACAGCCATGGGCCGTCCTGCACCGCAGGGAGACCGTGGAGGTAGGCCTGCACCTGGGCACGCAGTGCCGCCAGGGTCTCGGCGGCTGGGGTGGCTGTGAAGGTCTGCAGCCGTTCCCGATCCTGCTGGGCCTTGGCCCGCAGGGCTTCGGGATCCACAGCGGTGTGGGCAGCCCGTTGGTCCAGCTGCCGGCTCAGGCCGGACAGCAGGCGTGTCACCAATGGCTTGAGCAGCGGGCGGCTGGTCAGCAGCTTGCTGAAGGTGAGGGTCTCGATCGAGATGGCGTAGTGGCCCTGCACCGCCGCACGGATGGCCGGCGCCTGGGCGGCATCGGCATCGCACCAGGCGTCACCGGCGCGACAAGCGGCAAAGGACAGGATCTCGGAGCTGTCGGTGAGCAGCAGATCAGGCCCCCGCAACGTGGGCACGGTCATGTGGGGGTTCAGGGCCCGGTAGGGATCGCTGAGCTGCTGCTTGGCCAGATGGATGTCGATCAGCCGTGGGGTGAAGGGGATGCCGGCCTCCGCCAGCGCCAACCTCGCCACCATCGAGAAATACGAAGGGGCCGCGTGGAACAGCTCGAGCACGGCGACCTCAGAACCGGTGATCTGAACAGGTGATCAAAACAGGTGGAACGTGAGTTCCAGCTGCAGGCGGCTGGCCAGGGCGGGATCAATGGCCTGGAACTGGGCGAGGGCCAGGCGCCGCTGCGTCGGCTGCAGCAGCCGTAGATCCGCCAGGGCCAGCTCCAGACATCGACGATCCAGCTCCTGGTTCACCCGCACTCCGCAGCGAGCGGATCACATCGCCTGCCGTCGGCTGCGGCCAGCGGCGGTGGCCAGATCGGAAGCTTGCCCCCTGGCGCTTGCCCCCGAAAGCTGGGCCGTCACCTCTGATTTGCTACGACCTGTGACCCCCTCCACCGCAGGCCGGGGGGATCGCTTAGCAACGCAACACGCCATCCAGGGGGCGATGGGCTTCTTCGTTCAACTCACCGAAGCCATCGCCGAGCGGCAGTCGCTCCTGATGACCGGGCTCGACCCGAATCCGGAGATGTTGCAGAGCTGGGCCCAGCGGCGCGGCATGGCCAACCGCTCCTTCCTCAGCCAGGCCCGCCATTGGATCAAGGCGGTGGTGGAGGAAACCAGCCCCCACGTGTGTGCGATCAAGGCCAGCCTTGGCTTCTACCAGGCCCTCGGTCCCCTGGGGTTGGAGCTGCTGCTGGAGGTGCGCGACCTGGTGCCGCGCGACCTGCCGCTGATCATCGACGCCAAACACGGTGATCTCAATTCCTCCACCGCCCTGGCCCATTACCTGTTCAAGGACCTGGGGGTGGACGCGGTGACCCTCTCCCCCCTGGCGGGGCAGGACATCGCCGCACCGTTTCTGCTCTACGCCGACAAGGCGGTGGTGATCACCTGCCGCAGCTCCAACCCCGCCGCCAAACGGATCCAGTACCACCCCTCCGAGGGGGATCCGCTGTTTCTCCAGATCGTGCGGGAGTGCCAGCTGTGGGGCACCCCCGACCAACTGCTGCTGGAGGTGGGCACCAGCGACCCCGCGGTGCTGGGGCAGGTGCGCCAGGCCGCCCCGGAGCGGGTGTTGATGCTGCGCAGCATCTGGAGCGAGGAGGAGCGGCTCGATGGCCTGTTGGAGGCCGGCTTCAACGACGCCGCCGATGGGCTGCTGCTGCCCCTGCCCCAGAACCTTCTGGTGGAGGACGACCTGGGGGAACAGGCGGCCGCCCTCAAGGGTCTGATCAACCAGCGCCGAGAGCGCTGGCTCAACCAACACCCGCGGGTCGAGGGCAACAGCTGTGCCCTCTGGGTGGCGGAGCCACCCACGGCCACCAGCGCGGCGCCGGATGCGGGCAGGGATCTGATCCTCGATCTGTTTGACATCGGCTGCCTGCTGTTCGGCGACTACGTGCAGGCCTCCGGAGCGGTGTTCAACTACTACGTGGATCTGCGCCAGATCATTTCGGATCCCAACCTCTTCCATCGGGTGCTGCACAGCTACGGCGCCCTGCTGGAGGGGCTTGACTTCGACCGCATCGCGGGCATTCCCTACGGCTCCCTGCCCACCGCCACCGGGTTGTCGCTGGCGCTGCACAAGCCCCTGATCTACCCCCGCAAGGAGGTGAAGGCCCATGGTGCCCGGCGCCTGATCGAAGGGGATTTCAACGACGGCGACCGGGTGGTGGTGGTGGACGACATCCTGATCACCGGCGGCAGCGTGCTCGAGGGCATCAGCAAACTGGAGAGCTCCGGCCTGGTGGTGGAGGACGTGGTGGTGTTCATCGACCATGGGGGGCAGCGGGATCGCCGCGCCCGCGAACGGCTGCAGGCGGCCGGCTACCGCGTGCACGCCGTGCTGGACATCGAGACCATCACCCGCACCCTGGTGGCGGCGGGACGGCTGACGGCCGAGCAGGCGGCGGTGCTGGCATGAGCCACGGGCTCCCGGGCCACGGCGTTCGGCCGCTGCTCGCCCTGGTGCTGGCCCTGGGCCTGACGGCCTGTGGGCGCCCCCGCCCCAGCCCCCCGCCGCCGCCGGCCCCCGCGGCGCCCCCCACAACGGCAGCCACTGGCGGCCCCACGGAACCCCAGGTCCGCCGGCAGCTGCAGGCGGCCCTGGCCAGCGCCGATGATCAGTTCAATCGCGGTGAGAACGACCTGGCCTGCGGCCAGGTGCAGCGGGCACAGAGGCTGATGCAACAGCGGGCGGACCGGGCCACGCCGGCCCAGCGGGAGCAGCTGCTGCGCTTCCAGAGGGCCTGCAGCACCCTCTGAAGGCGCCGCCGCTGTGTGACGCCTCACCACCAACTGGACCCGATCCAGCCAGGGGTCGGCGGCTTTCGCATAGCTTGAAGCTGTTGGCCTGCAAGCCAGGAGCTTCATGAGCGAAACCCAGGGTCTCACCATCGGTGAGCTGGAGTCGAAGTATTTCCTGTATCGCAAGGCCCTCAAACAGCTGCTGCTGGAAGGCCGGCCAGTGGCACGGATTGAAAAGACCCTGGCCTGGAGCCGTCTGACCACGCTGCATAACTGCCTGCCCCGTCAGTACAAATCCCCCGACCACATTCGCCACCAGCTGCTGCGGGAAATCGAGCAGCAGCAGGCCGAACAGGCGTGAGTGCCCTAGACGGGTCGCGCCTCTGGCGCGTGGCGGAGGCCTTCCACGGGGAGGGCTGCGTCAGCGCCATCGATCCCCTGGGCAGCGGCAACGTCAACGACACCTATCTGGTGAACAGCGCCGGCGGCCTCAGCGTGCTGCAGCGCATCAACACCGCCGTGTTCCAGCGGCCGGAGCTGGTGATGCACAACCTGCATCAACTCTCGCTGCACATGCAACGCAAGCTGCAGCAGGGCCACCCGGCCCTGGGCTCCAGGCGCTGGGAGCACCCGCAGTTGATCTGCACCCGCAGCGGCGACCAAACCTGGCACTGCTGTGAGGCCGGTGGCTTCTGGCGCAGCCTCAGCTTCATTCCCCAGGCCGACACCGTGGATGTGATTGCGGGGGCGGCCCAAGCCCGTGAGCTGGGCAGCGGCCTGGGGGTGTTCCACAGCCTGATCAGCGACCTGCCGGTGGACGCCCTGGCGGACCCGCTGGAGGGCTTCCACATCACCCCCCTCTATCTGGAGGCGTATCGGCGGGCGCTGGCGGCAGCTCCCCCACCGACCGACGACGCCAGCCGTTTCTGCATGGCCTTCATCCGCGATCGGGAAGCCCTGGCGCCCTTACTGGAGGAAGCCAAGGGCCGCGGCGAGCTGCCGCTGCGCCCGATCCACGGTGACCCCAAAATCAACAACGTGATGCTGGATCGCAGCAATGGCCGAGCCGTGGCCCTGATCGATCTGGACACGGTGAAACCCGGCCTGGTGCACTACGACATCGGCGACTGCCTGCGCTCCTGTTGCAACCCCCTGGGGGAGGAAACCACCGACCTCAACGGCGTGGTCTTTGATCTGCCGCTGGCGGCGGCGATTCTGGAGGGCTATCTGGCGGAGGCCGGAGCGCTGCTCACGGCCCAGGAGGTGGCGTTGCTGCCCGATGCGGCGCGGCTGATCAGCTTCGAACTGGGGCTGCGGTTCTTCACCGACCACCTCAACGGCAACGTGTACTTCAAGGCCCGTCATCCGCAGCACAACCTGCAGCGGGCCCTGGTGCAGTTCCGCCTCACCGCCAGCATCGAGGCCCAGATGGAGCCCCTGCGCCAGCTGGTGCGTCGCCTGCAGGGCACCCAAGGGCAGCCGGCCTGATGGCCACCCTGCGGCCCTTTGGCCCCGGCCCCGCCGTGGATCCCTTCTGCCTGGAGGGCTGGGTGGGGCGCCAGGACGAAGCCCTGCGGATCCGCTACCGCCTGCGGGGCCCCCTGGAGCAGCTGGTGCTGGGGGAGCCCAGCGCCGATCCCCAGCGCCGCGATGGGCTGTGGCAGAGCACCTGCTTCGAAGCCTTCCTGGGGGTGGTGGGGGAGCGCCAGTACTGGGAGCTCAACCTCAGCTGCAGCGGCGATTGGAACCTCTATCGCTTTGAGGGATACCGCAGTGGTGGGGGGGAGGAACCCTGGATCCAGGCCCTGCCCATCGTGCTGCAGCGCAGCGCCACACAACTCGATCTGGAGCTCAGCCTCCCCTGGGGCGGCTGGCTGACAACCGTTGATCCCCGGCTCGAGCTGTCGCTCACCGCGGTGCTGGAGCATCGGCAGATGGGTTGCCAATACTGGGCTTTGCGCCATTGCGCCGCGGAGCCCGATTTTCATCAACGCTCCAGCTTCATTGCCGTTGAACAGCTGCATTCAGAGCCTGTTCCAGAGGGACATCAGGCGGAGATCACAGGGGAAAGGTGAAGCAAACCTGCGGATTGCCACATTCACCCTGCAGAAAAGTAGCCTGCATTACAAATCCGTAGGGATCGCTTGCACGTCACACACTGCGGGGATGAGCACCTGATCAGCCTCAGCAGTGATGAGGCCGCCTCCCTCGTGGATGCCTGTGCCCTGCTGCTGCTGGCCTCCCAGACCACGGCGGGCTGTGAGCTGAAGCCCGAGATGGCGGCGGTGCTGCGCACCGTGTTCGAACAGTTCAGCAGCCACACGGTCGAGTGATGGCCGCCTAGACCGGGGGCATGCACGCCCTCTCCTTACCCACCTGGTGGATCCACGTGGCCTCCGTGTTGGAGTGGGGCCTGGCCATGGTGGCGATCCAACGCTGGGGCCAGCGGCGCGGTGAACCGGAGTGGAGCTGGCTCTCCCTGGCCATGGCCCCGGCCCTGGTGAGTGCCATGGCGGCCTGCACCTGGCACCTGTTTGACAATGCCCCGGCCCTCGATGGGCTGGTGGTGCTGCAGGCCGGTTGCACGCTGCTCGGCAACGGCACCCTGGCCCTGGCGGCCTGGAACCTCAACCGACGGGCGGGGGCCTGAGCCATGGCCACGGCCCTGCTGCAGAGCCTCGCGGCCATCGACCCCGCACCGCTGTTCGCCGGCTCCCTGGCCCCTTACCTGCTGTTCCTGTGGTGGAGCTGGCGCAGCGGCCGCATGCCCCGGATGGCCTTCTGGGGCTTTTGCCTCACCCTGTTGTTCGTGCTGGTGACCATCGCCGCCGCCCTGGTGGCCGAGGGGGTGTACGGACGTCAGCTGGCGGATGTGGATCCGCTGCATGGGGGGGCCGAAGCCTTTCTCACCCTCAGCAATCTGCTGGTGTTGCTGGGATTTCGGGAGAGGCCGGCCGACCCCGGGGCGGTGAACAAGTCTTAAGCGGCCCAGGCCGCAGGCCTTTCCCCCTCAGAAGATGAGGAGTCGCCTGAGATTTCGATGCTCGATCCCCTGCTGGCCATCGCCCCCGCTTCCGTTGCCTGGTCCCCGAAGGTGGGCCTGGTGATGATCGTTGCCAATGTGATCGCCATCGGCATCGGCAAAGCCACCATGAAGTACCCCAATGAGGGTGCCAAGCTGCCGAACCCCACCATGTTCGGTGGCATGAGCCACGCCGCCCTGCTGGCCACCACCTCCTTCGGCCACATCCTGGGCATGGGCGCGATCCTGGGGCTGGCCGCCCGCGGCGTGGTCTGAGTCCAGCCCTCTGCGTACAGCGGGCCGGGGTGACCGAACGTCGCCCCGGCTCCACCACAAGCCCCAACCACCAACCCTTACCGCCAGCCCAGGGCGTAGGGCAGGGCCCGCAGCCCATAGCGTTCAAAGCGGTACTCGAACAGCAGGGCCGAGAGGTCATCGGCACTGCAGGCCTCCAGGCCCCCCAGCAGGCGGGCCAGGCGGCGATCCGCCGCCGCTGATCGCAGCCCCAGCCAGGTGCGTTGGGCCAGGCGCCCACTGAGGCTCCAGCGCCAACCCAGGCGGCGGCGCAACTGCGCCGGATAGTGCCGCAGGCAACGGCCGTCGCCCTGCAGGGCCCGCAGCAGCAGCGGCGCCAACACCGCGCTGCTGCTCAGGGCGTGGCGGATGCCCTCGCCCCCCAGCAGGTTGGCGGTGCTCACCGCATCCCCCAGCCCCAGCAGCGGGCCCCGCTGGTGGGGTTCACGGCGGCGGATGCTGCTGCGCACCAGGCCGCCGTGGCGATCGAGCACGGCGGCCCCCTCCAGCCCGAGGCGCCGCTGCAGCTGTTGCAGCAGGCCCTGCAGAGGGGGTTGCGGATGGGCGGCATCCGTCAGCCGGCAGATGCCCAGTTTGAGCACCCCCGGCCCCATGGGAAACACCCAGCCGTAGCCCTGGGGCACCCAGTCGCTGCCGAGCATGAAGCTCAGCTGATCCGCCCACTTCCCCCACAGCTGGGCGTCCACCTGCAGCAACCACTCCACCCCCACGCCGCTCACCAGGGGGTGCGCCGCCGCCGGGGGATCCCCCAGCAGGGCCCGCTGCTGCCCCGTGGCATCCACCAGCCAGCGGGGTTGCAGCAGCCGGCGCTGGCCTGTGCCATCGCGCAACTGCACCCGGGCCCCCTCCCCATCGGGCTGCCAGTGTTCAGCGGTGGAGCCCAGCTCCACCACGGCCCCGGCGGCGGCGGCCCGCTCCGCCAGCCAACAGCGCAGGGCGCCGAAATCCAGCACGGCGCCGAGGGTGTGGGGTGCCCGCCAGTGGCGCCGCTGCCCGCCGGGCCCCAGCAGCTGCCAGCCCTGCCAACGGGCCGCGATCACCGACTCCGGCAGGCCGTGGTGCTCCACTGCGGACCAGGGCAGGGCGGCACTGCTGAAGGCCGCTTGGCGCAGATCCGGCAGCCGATCAATCAGCAGCACCGGAGTGCCGGCACGGGCCAGCCGCCAGGCCAGGTCGGCACCGGCGGGGCCGGCACCGACGATCAACACCTCGGGATCAGACACCCACCGGCTGGCGGCGCAGGCTGTTGAAGCGCTGGAGGATGCCGTCGGCCATCTGGGGCGGGGTCAGCCCCAGGGCCTGCTTGCTCTGGTCGGGGCTGGCGTGGTCCACCAGCTGGTCGGGGATGCCGATGCGATGCACCGGCACGAGCACGTCGTGGTCGTTGAGGGTTTCCACCACGGCGGCGCCGAAGCCACCGGCGAGGCAGCCCTCCTCCATGGTCACCACGCGGCCAATGCGGCGCGCCATGGGCAGGATCAGGGCCTCATCCAGGGGGCGCAGGAAACGGGCGTTGATCACGGCGGCCCGCACCCCCTGCTCCTGCAGCAGACCGGCGGTGGCCATGGCGGGGGCCACCATGGCGCCGTAGGCCACGATCAGGAGGTCGTCGCCATCGGCCAGCAGCTCGCCACGGCCGATCTCCAGGGGCTGCCAGCCCTCCTCCACCAGCGGGGCACCCTCCCCTTCACCGCGGGGAATGCGCAGGGCGGTGGGGCCGTTGTGCTGCAGGCAGGTGATCAGCATGCGCTGCAGTTCGGCCTCATCCTTCGGGGCCATCACCGTGAAATTGGGCACACAGCGCAGGTAACTGATGTCGTACTGGCCCTGGTGGGTGGGGCCATCGGCCCCCACGATGCCGGCCCGGTCCATCACGAAGGTGACGGGCAGGTTCTGAATGCCCACGTCGTGGATCAGCTGGTCGTAGGCCCGCTGCAGGAAGGTGCTGTAGATGGCACACACCGGCCGCAGGCCCTCACAGGCCATGCCGGCGGCCATGGTCACCGCGTGCTGCTCGGCGATGCCCACATCGAAATATTGGTGCGGGCGGGCCTTCTCCAGCAGATCCAGGCCGGTGCCGGTGGCCATGGCGGCGGTGATGCCCACCACCCGAGGGTCCTGCTCGCAGATCTTGATCAGGGTCTGGCCGAAGACCTTGCTGTAGCTGGGGGGCTTGGGCTTGCTGGAGGGGTAGGCCTTGCCGGTGGCCAGATCGAAGGCGCTCTGGGCGTGGTAGCCCACCTGGTCTTCCTCGGCATAGGCGTAGCCCTTGCCCTTGGTGGTGGCCACATGCACCAGCACCGGGCCCTCGTGCTCATGGGCCTGCTGGAACACCTTGATCATGCCGGCCATGTCGTGGCCGTCCACGGGGCCCATGTAGGTGAAGCCCAGCTCCTCGAACACGGCGCCCAGCTTGGGCACCGCCAGGCGCTTCATGCTCTCCTTGAGGTTCTTGAGCTCCGTGGGCAGCTCCCCGTGCAGGAAGGGGAGGTGCTTGATGGCCTCCTCGGCGTTGTCCTGCAGGAACTGCAGCGGCTTGCTGTGCCGCATGCGGTTGAGGTGGGTGGAGAGGGCCCCCACCGGTGGGCTGATCGACATGTCGTTGTCGTTCAGCACCACCAGCAGGCGCGTCTTGGGCAGGTGGCCGGCATGGTTGATGGCCTCCAGGGCCATGCCACCGGTGAGGGAGCCGTCGCCGATCACGGCCACGCACTTGAAAGCTTCACGGCGCTGGTCCCGAGCCAGGGCCATGCCCAGGGCCGCCGAGATGGAGGTGCTGGCGTGGCCGGCACCGAAATGGTCGAAGCGGCTCTCGCAGCGCTTGAGGTACCCCGCCACCCCGTTCTGCTGCCGCAGGGTGTGGAAGTCGTTGTAGCGGCCGGTGATCAGCTTGTGGGGGTAGGCCTGGTGGCCCACATCCCAGACCACACGGTCGTGGTCAAGGTCGAGGGTTTGGTAGAGGGCCAGGGTGAGTTCCACCACCCCCAGGCCGGGGCCCAGGTGGCCGCCGCTGGTGCTCACCACCTCCAGGTGGCGCTCCCGGATCTGGCGGGCGATCCCTTCGAGCTCGGCGAGGCTCAGGCCGTGCAGCTGATTCGGATGCGTCAGCTCACTGAGATGCATGCCCGAGGCCTTGAACCTGGATGAGCCTACGCGCTGCCACCGGTGGAGTGTCGGTTCAGGGCAGACGTTCTGGAGCTTGCCTGCGGCCCTTGGCACACTAATGGGATCACCGCAGGGCCATGAGCACAAACCCCGCCAGCCACCAGGGCCCGCCCTGGCCGACGGAGCAGGAGATGCTGCAACGCATCCTGCGGGCGCGGGTGTACGACGTGGCAATCGAATCGCCCCTGGATCCCGCCCCCAACCTGTCGAGGCGCCTGCAGAACACCGTGCTGCTGAAGCGGGAAGACCTGCAGCCGGTGTTCAGCTTCAAGCTGCGCGGTGCCTACAACAAAATGGTGGGACTGAGCCCGGCAGAGCTGGAGCGCGGGGTGATCGCCGCCAGCGCCGGCAACCATGCCCAGGGGGTGGCCCTCGGGGCCCAGAAGCTGGGCTGCCGGGCCGTGATCGTGATGCCGGTGACCACGCCGGAGATGAAGGTGAGGGCGGTGGGCAACCGCGGGGCGGAGGTGGTGCTGCACGGCGACACCTATGACGCCGCCTGCGCGGAGGCGCTGCGGCTGGCCCAGGAGCGCGGACTCACCTTCATCCACCCCTTCGATGACCCGGAGGTGATCGCCGGCCAGGGCACCATCGCCCTGGAGATCCTGCGCCAGTGCTCCGAACCGCCGGATGCCATCTACGTGGCGGTGGGGGGTGGCGGCCTGATCGCCGGCATCGCCGCTTACGTGAAGAGCCTCTGGCCCGAGGTGGAGGTGATCGGCGTGGAGCCGGTGGATGCCGATGCCATGACCCGTTCCCTGGCCAAGGGGGAACGGGTGACCCTCGAGCAGGTGGGGCTGTTCGCCGATGGGGTGGCGGTTCGGGAGGTGGGGGTTCAGACCTTTGAACTGGCCCGCCGCCACGTGGACGCCATGGTGACCGTGGACACCGATGCCATCTGTGCCGCCATCAAGGACGTCTTTGAGGACACCCGCTCGATCCTTGAGCCGGCGGGGGCCCTGGCGGTGGCCGGCATGAAGGCCGATGTGGCCCAGCGGGGCCGGCGGGGCCAGACCCTGGTGGCGGTGGCCTGTGGCGCCAACATGAATTTCGATCGCCTGCGCTTCGTGGCGGAACGCACGGAGATCAGCGAAGACCGCGAGGCGATGCTGGCGGTGGAAATCCCGGAGCGGGCCGGCAGCCTGCGGGAGTTCTGCACACTGCTGGGGCAGCGCAACCTCACCGAATTCAGCTATCGCCTGGCGGACCCAGGCCGGGCGCACATCCTGGTGGGGGTGCAGACCAGCGGCAGCCGCGACGAGCAGGCCCTGATCCAGGACCTGCAACAGGCGGGCTTCCCCTGCCTCGACCTCTCCAACGACGAGCTCGCCAAGCTGCACCTGCGTCACATGGTGGGGGGGCGCATGCCCGTCGGGGCCGGCGAAGCGGCCGGCCAGGGGCGGGAACTGCTCTATCGCTTCGAATTCCCGGAGCGGCCGGGGGCGCTGATGCGCTTCCTCACCAGCCTTCACCCCAACTGGAACATCAGCATCTTTCATTACCGCAACCACGGGGCCGACATGGGGCGGATCGTGGTGGGCGTGCAGGTGCCGCCCCAGGAGATGGACGACTGGCAGGACTTCCTGCAGGGCTTGGGATACCAATCCGTGGATGAAACCGAGAATCCCGCCTACCGCCTGTTTCTGGGGGAACTGGCCGGAGCCGTCGGGGTGGGATAACTTGCCGCTGTGACCGGGGGTGCCATGGATCGCGAATCCCCTGAACCCCTGCTGGAGCACCGGGATTCGCTCTCGCTGCCGGCTCGCCTGGAGGCGATTCTCTATCTGAAGGGCCGCGCCCTCACCCTGGGGGAGCTGGCGGAGATCGCCGGCGTCAGCCGCGATGAGGTGGAGCTGGGGCTGATCACCCTGATGGCCGACTACGCCCACCGGGACACGGCCCTGGAGGTGCGCCAGGAGGGTCAGCGCTACAGCCTGCAGCTGCGGGATGGCCTGGGGGATCTGGTGCAGAACCTGCTGCCGGTGGACCTTTCCACCGCCGCCCTGCGCACCCTGGCCACGATCGCCCTCAAGAAGCGGATCCTGCAGTCGGAGCTGGTGGATCTGCGGGGCTCCAGCGCCTACGACCACATCAAGGAACTGCTGGCCCAGAACTTCATCGAGCGCAAGCGCCAGAGCGAGGGGCGCTCCTTCTGGCTCAGCCTGAGCGAGAAGTTCCACCGCACCTTCTCGGTGAAAACCGACGACCTGGTGCCGCGGCGCCAGGCCACCGCCGCCAGCGAGCCCCCCGCCGCGGAGCCGGAACCCGAGCCCCAGGCGGCCTGAATCGCTCTGCCTAAAGTCGGCCCAGACCACACCACCTTCCCCACACGGCACCCATGGCACCAGTGATCGGCGATCTGATCGGGGTTCTGGCCCAGACCCTGTCGATCTACACCCTGGTGCTGCTGGTGCGGGTGCTGCTCACCTGGTTCCCCAACCTGGACTGGGGCAACCCGGTGCTCTCCACCGTGAGCGCCGTCACCGACCCCTATCTGAATGTGTTCCGCGGCCTGATTCCGCCCCTGGGGGGCCTGGATCTCTCCGCGATCGTGGCCTTCCTGGCCCTGCAGCTGATCCAGACACTGCTGGAGCAGAGCCGGGTGTTCTTCTACGCCGCCTATTGAGGGCCCCGGCGGGGCATCAGGAGGCCACGTCCTGCTCCAGGGGCAGCAGGTCGTCGTAGGCGCCGGCACGGGTGCGCACCGGGGCCTTGAAGCCGCGGGCCTTGACGTTGGTGAAGCTGAAGGGGCCGGGGGTCCCGGCGGGCACCGCCAGGCGCAGGGCAAAGCCGGAGTCGCCCGGGGGCACATCGCCGATGGAGCCCACCCGCGATCGGTTCTGCAGCACCGGCTCGCCGCTGGCATCGAGGATCTGGGCGAACACATCGGTGTCCACGACGGGCTTGCGGCCGGGGTTGGTCACGGTGCCCCGCAGCACGTAACAGCTGGCACCACTGGGGCGCCGCAGCTGCGGCTGGGCGCCGATGTCATCGCTGGGGCAGGGCTCCAGGCTCACCTGAGACACGCTGAGGTCGGCGGCCGCCTGGGCCGGGGCCACGGCGGGCAGCAACAGGGTGCCGAGGCAGAGCAGCGCGGCCAGAAGGTGACGGTGCAGGGCGCGCATGGTGGGCTGACAACGGATGGTCAACGGTGGTCGCCGCTGCCGGAGATCACGTTACGGGCGGCGCGGCTGGCCAGTTTCTGCAGGTTGGCCTCGGCGATCTGATCCAGCTCAAAGCCCAGCTCACTGGCGAGTTGGGCCACGTACCAGAGCACGTCCCCCAGCTCCAACATCAGGGATTGCTTCACCTCGGGTGTGAAGGTGCCGCTCTGGTCCCGCAGCACCTTTTTCACCTTGTCGGCCACCTCACCGGCCTCGCCGCAGAGCCCGAGGGTGGGATAGATGGGGTTGGCGCCCACATCGGGGTAGCGGGCTGTCTCCCGGGCACCCCGCTGATAGGCATTGAGATCCATTGCAGCAGCTGCGTTGGCGGGCCCCGATGATAGGGTCCAAGCCCCTATGGCCTTGCCGAATGGCCCTGCCCGATCTCACGCGTCGCACCAAGATCGTGGCCACCATCGGCCCTGCCACCGAATCCCCTGAGCAGCTGCGGCGCCTGATCGAGGCCGGCGCCACCACCTTCCGGCTCAACTTCTCCCACGGCGACCACAGCGAGCACGCCGCCCGCATCGCCACCATCCGCCAGGTGGCCCACCAGCTGGGGGTGCATGTGGGCATCCTGCAGGATCTGCAGGGTCCCAAGATCCGCCTCGGCCGCTTCAAGGACGGCCCGATCACCGTGGCCAAGGGGGATGCCTTCACCCTCACCTCCCGGGATGTGCCCTGCACCCAGGAGATCGCCACCGTCACCTACGACAAGCTGGCGGAGGAGGTGGTGCCCGGCAGCCGCATCCTGCTGGATGACGGCCGGGTGGAGATGGTGGCCGACCGGGTGGACCGGTCGGACCAGACCCTCTATTGCACCGTCACCGTGGGCGGGGTGCTCTCCAACAACAAAGGGGTGAACTTCCCCGATGTGCAGCTGTCGATCCGGGCCCTCACCGACAAGGACCGCACCGACCTGGCCTTTGGCCTGCAGCAGGGGGTGGACTGGGTGGCGCTCAGCTTTGTGCGCAACCCCTCCGACATGCAGGAGATCAAGGAGCTGATCGCCGGCCACGGCTTCAGCACCCCGGTGGTGGCCAAGATCGAAAAATTCGAGGCCATCGACCAGATCGACGCAATCCTGCCCCTCTGCGATGGGGTGATGGTGGCCCGCGGCGACCTCGGCGTGGAGATGCCCGCCGAAGAGGTGCCGCTGCTGCAGAAGGAGCTGATCCGCAAGTGCAATGCGCTGGGGATCCCGGTGATCACCGCCACCCAGATGCTGGATTCGATGGTGAGCTGCCCGCGGCCCACCCGCGCTGAAGTGAGCGATGTGGCCAACGCCATCCTCGATGGCACCGATGCGGTGATGCTCTCCAACGAGAGCGCCGTGGGGGATTTCCCCGTGGAGGCGGTGGCCACCATGAGCCAGATCGCCCGCCGCATCGAGCGCGATTACCCACGCCGCGGCGATGAGAGCCAACTGGCCTCCACCATCCCCAATGCCATCAGCCAGGCGGTGAGCGCCATCGCCCGCCAGCTGGAGGCGGCCGCCATCCTCACCCTCACCAAGGGCGGCGCCACCGCCCGCAACGTGAGCAAGTTCCGCCCCAGCACGCCGATCCTGGCGATCACCAGCGAGGTGCCCGTGGCCCGGCGGCTGCAGCTCTGCTGGGGCGTCAGCCCGCTGCTGATCGAGGAGCAGAGCTCCTCCACCAGCACCTTCAGCCTGGCCATGGGCATGGCCCGTGAAATGGGCGTGCTCAATGACGGCGACCTGGTGGTGCAGACCGCCGGCACGCTCTCGGGCGTGAGCGGCTCCACCGATTTCATCAAGGTGGGGATCGTGTCGGCGGTGCTCTCCAAAGGGGTGGGCATCGGCAACGGCTCCGTGAGCGGCCGGGTGCGTGTGGTGAACACCCCGGAGGCCGCCGCCTCGATCCAGGCCGGCGAAATCCTGGTGGTGCGTGAAACCACCGCCGACTACGTGGAGGCGATCCGCAAGGCCAAGGGGGTGATCGCCGAGGTGGGCGATGCCGACAGCCACACGGCCCTGATCGCCCAGCGCACGGGCATCCCGGCGATCGTGGGGGTGAGCGATGCGATCGCCAACCTGCGCCAGGGCGAGATCGTCACCCTCGACCTGCGCCGTGGCGAAGTGCACCGCGGGGCCCGCAGCCACAATCCCGACAACAGCGGCGCCATCGTTTAGGTCAACCTCCGGGCACGACGCCGACGCGATGGCCGCCAAACTCGCGATGGGTGAAACCGTGGGGATGGCCCTGGCCACCCTGCGGGCGAACCGGCTCCGGTCACTGCTCACGATGCTGGGCATCGTGATCGGCAATGCCTCGGTGATCACCCTGGTGGGGGTGGGCAAAGGGGCCCAGAACCTGGCTGAGGGGCAGCTCAACACCCTCGGCGCCAACGTGCTGTTTGTGGTGCCCGGCAACAACGACAGCCGCCGCCAGGGCATCGATTTCCCCAAGACCCTGGTGCTGGAGGACGCCGAGGCCATCGCGGAGCAGGTGCCCAGCGTGAAGCGGGTGGTGCCCCAGATCACCCTCAGCGCAGTGCTGCAGGCGGGGGCCAAGAGTTCCACCGCCACCGTGTCGGGCATCACCCCCGACTTCCTGACCGTGCGCCGTTTTGAGGTGGCCCAGGGGCGCTTCCTGGATCAGCGCGACCTGGAGGGGGCCCGCAACGTGGTGGTGATCGGCCCCGACCTGCGCACCAAGCTGCTGCCGGTGGGCTCAGCCATCGGGCAGCGGCTGCGCATCCGCGACCAGAGCTTCGAGGTGATCGGCGTGATGGCCCCCAAGGGGGCCGTGTTCGGCCAGAACCAGGACGAAGCGGCCTACATCCCGCTGACCACCATGGTGAGCAAGCTGTCGGGCCGGGATCCCACCTACGGGGTGAGCCTCAATTTCATCAGCGTGGAGGCCCGCGATGAGGCCAGCACCGGCGCCGCCAAATTCCAGATCACCAACCTGCTGCGGCAGCGGCACAACATCCTGCGGGAGGACGACTTCGCCGTGCGCTCCCAGCAGGATGCCCTCTCGATCGTGGGCACCATCACCGGCGGCCTGACCCTGATGCTGGGGGCCATCGGCGCCATCTCCCTGCTGGTGGGGGGCATCGGGATCATGAACATCATGTTGGTGTCCGTGAGCGAGCGCACCTCCGAGATCGGCCTGCGCAAGGCCATCGGGGCCCGCAGCAGCGATGTGCTGGCGCAGTTTCTGGTGGAGGCCCTGGTGCTCTCCAGCCTCGGCGGGGTGATCGGCAGCGCCCTGGGGCTCTCGGCGGTGGCGGCGGTGGCGGCCTTCACCCCCCTGCCGGCGGCCATCGGCGCCACCAGCGTGCTGATCACCGTGGGGCTCTCCGGCAGCATCGGGCTGGTGTTCGGCGTGTTGCCGGCGCGGCGGGCGGCGCGGCTGGATCCGATCACCGCCCTGCGCAGCCTCTAGGGGCAAATCTTTAGAAAAACGGAAACCCGCGGTCGATCCTGTGGATGGTTTCAACGGTCACCAAAGCCAGCGCCACGCCAATGGCTTCATAGGCAGACTTGTGTGCGTCTGCTCTCCTTGGCTCACCCCTCGGCCCAGCTGTCCTGCGGTTACCGCAACAGCAGCGATCGCATGGTGATCGTGCGCTGCCTGGGCCCCCAGGAGTTCTTCCTGGAGCGTGTAGTGTTCCCCTTTGAGCTGCTGAGCTTCCTGGCGCCCGCAGACACGGAAGTTCAGATCTGGACCCACGGCCTCGGGGGCCCAGATCTGGTGGAAAGCATCCCGGTGGCGGAGCTGATGATGGAGGACAACAGCGGCGCCACCACCGTGCCGTTCCCCGTGGCGGGCGATGGGCTGATCCAGGGCGTCCAGGCCGGCTGAAGCAACGGCCCGCAGGCCCTCTGGGGGTGCGCCGCTCGCTTTACACTTGTTAAACATTCACTCAGCTTGGCGGCCATGAATCAGCGCTGGCGCACCATCGCCCTGTGGGTTCTGCCGATCGCCGTGGCCCTGTTCCTGGGCTGGCAGGTGTTAGGTGGCGGTGTCGGTGGCGCTGGCCGCCTGGCGGCCCCCAACGGCCCCACGGTGGCGCCCCGCAATGCCGCCGTGGCCCGCATGAGCTACGGCCGCTTCCTCGATTACGTGGATGCGGGCCGCGTCACCGCCGTGGACATCTTTGATGGCGGCCGCACCGCCGTGGTGGAGGCGGTGGATCCCGACCTGGACAATCGCGTGCAGCGTCTGCGGGTGGACCTGCCCGGCCTGGCGCCGGAGCTGGTGAACAACCTCAAGAAGCAGGGGATCAGCTTCGATATCCATCCCCCCCGCCAGGCGCCGCCGGCCCTGGGGCTGCTGGGCAATCTGCTGTTCCCGCTGCTGCTGATCGGCGTGCTGGTGTTCCTGGCCCGCCGCGGCAACGGCATGCCCGGGGGCCCCGGCCAGGCCATGCAGTTCGGCAAGACCAAGGCCCGCTTTGCGATGGAAGCCCAGACCGGCGTGATGTTTGACGACGTGGCCGGTGTGGAGGAGGCCAAGCAGGACCTCCAGGAGGTGGTCACCTTCCTGAAGACCCCCGAGCGCTTCACCTCCGTGGGGGCCAAGATCCCCAAAGGCGTGCTGCTGGTGGGCCCCCCCGGCACCGGCAAGACCCTGCTGGCCAAGGCCATCGCCGGTGAGGCGGGCGTTCCCTTCTTCTCCCTCTCCGGCTCGGAGTTCGTGGAGATGTTCGTGGGCGTGGGCGCCAGCCGCGTGCGCGACCTGTTCAAGAGGGCCAAGGAGAACAGCCCCTGCCTGATCTTCATCGATGAAATCGACGCCGTGGGCCGCCAGCGGGGCGCCGGCGTGGGCGGCGGCAACGACGAACGGGAGCAGACCCTCAACCAGCTGCTCACCGAGATGGACGGCTTTGAGGGCAACAGCGGCATCATCATCATCGCCGCCACCAACCGGGCCGATGTGCTCGATTCGGCCCTGCTGCGCCCGGGCCGCTTCGATCGCCAGGTGCAGGTGGATGTGCCCGACATCAAGGGCCGCCTGGCGGTGCTGAAGGTGCACTCCCGCGACAAGAAGCTCGCCGATGACGTGAGCCTGGAGGCCATCGCCCGCCGCACCCCCGGCTTCTCCGGCGCCGACCTGGCCAACCTGCTCAATGAAGCCGCCATCCTCACGGCCCGCCGCCGCAAGGAGGCCACCGGTCTGGCGGAGATCGATGACGCCGTGGACCGTGTGATCGCCGGCATGGAGGGCAAACCGCTCACCGACGGCCGCAGTAAGCGCCTGATCGCCTACCACGAGGTGGGCCATGCCCTGGTGGGCACCCTGGTGAAGGCCCACGACCCGGTGCAGAAGGTCACCCTGATCCCCCGGGGTCAGGCCCAGGGCCTCACCTGGTTCTCCCCCGATGAGGAGCAGATGCTGGTGAGCCGCGCCCAGCTGCGGGCCCGCATCATGGGAGCCCTGGGTGGCCGCGCCGCTGAGGATGTGGTGTTCGGCTACGCGGAGGTGACCACCGGCGCCGGTGGCGACATCCAGCAGGTGGCCTCCATCGCCCGCCAGATGGTGACCCGTTTCGGCATGAGCGAAGTGGGCCAGCTCTCCCTGGAGGCCGGCAACCAGGAGGTGTTCCTGGGGCGCGACCTGATGACCCGCAGCGATGGCTCCGATGCCACCGCCGCCCGGGTGGATGCGGCCGTGCGCCAGATTGTGCAGAACTGCTACACCGAAACCGTGGAGCTGGTGGCGGCCCACCGCGCCTGCATGGATCGGGTGGTGGAAGTGCTGATCGAGAAGGAAAGCCTGGATGGCGATGAATTCCGCGCCATCGTGGGCGAATTCACCACCGTGCCGGAGAAGGAGCGTTTCTCGCCGTTCCTGAGCGCAGAACCCGCCCAGGCCTGATCAGGCTGGGGCGACTCATCCTTGGGCTGCTCAGGCTGGGGAATTGCGCCGGTTGCGGCAACGGTCGGAGCAGTAAATCACCTGCTCCCACACCGAGGCCCACTTCTTGCGCCATGAAAAAGGCCTGCCGCACACGGGGCAGACCTTGCTGGGGCGCTCCGATGGAGGAAGCCCTTTGCCCATGGGGCGCTGTTTAGACGGCACGCACGGGGCGCTTGTCGATCACCTTGTCGATCAGCCCATAGGTCACCGCTTCGGCCGGTGACATGAAGAAGTCACGGTCGGTGTCCTCCTCGATGCGGCTGAGGGGCTGGCCGGTGCGATCCGAGAGCTCCTGGTTGAGCTTTTTCTTAAGGAACAGGATCTCGTCCGCCTGGATGCGGATGTCGCTGGCCTGGCCGCGGGCACCACCCAGGGGCTGGTGGATCATGATCCGCGAGTGGGTGAGGCTGCTGCGCTTGCCCTTGGTGCCGGCGCAGAGCAAGAAGGCCCCCATGGAGGCCGCCAGGCCCACACACACCGTCTGCACATCCGGCTTGATGTGCTGCATGGTGTCGAAGATCCCCAGGCCGTCGTAGACGGAGCCGCCGGGGGAATTGATGTAGAGGAAGATGTCCTTCTCGGGGTCTTCAGCCTCGAGGAACAGCAGCTGGGCCACGATCCGGTTGGCGGATTCCGCGGTGACGGGCTCCCCCAGGAAGATGATCCGCTCCCGCAACAGGCGGGAATAGATGTCAAACGCGCGCTCGCCCCGGCCCGACTCCTCAATCACGATCGGGATCATGGTCACGGGGGATGCGGCAGCTGGGCGGATCCTACTGAGCTTGAGCCTGGGCGAGCGTTCTCAGCGAGCTAGGGTCGCCCCACTTCGCCAGCACCAGCGTGGGCGCCAGCCTCACCGTTGCCGACAGCAAGCGGGCCTTTCACACCGCCTTCCCGCACGTGATCGCGCCGCTCTACCGGCGGCTGGTGGATGAACTGCTGGTGGAACTGCACCTGCTCAGCCACCAGAGCGGTTTCCAGGCCGATGGCCTGTTCGCCGTGGGGCTCACCCAGGTGTTCGACAGCTTTTCCAAGGGCTACAAGCCCGACCAGCAGCGCGAGCCCCTGTTCGCCGCCCTGTGCAGTGCCACCGGCTTTGATGCCGCCCAGCTGCGCAGCCGCGCCGCCGAGGCGGTGAGCCAGGTGGGCTCCCACAGCCTCGAGGAGGTGAAGGGCTGGCTCTCCAACCAGGGCGCCGGGGCACCGGCCCCGATCGCCGGCCTGCTCAAGGGGGTGCAACGGCCCGATTTCCACTACTCCCGCCTGGTGGCGGTGGGGCTGCTGAGCCTGCTGCAGCGGGCCCAGGGGGCTGAGGCCCTCGAGCCCCAGGCCCTGCGCACGGCGGCCCACGAGATCGGTGAGGCCATGGGCCTGATCAAAGACCGCGTCGACAAAGACCTCAGCCTCTACGCCGGCAACATCGAAAAGATGAGCCAGGCGGTGGAGCTGATGGAGGAAACCGTGGCCGCCGAACGGCGCCGGCGCGAGCGGGCCGCCGAGGCCGGCGCCGCCCCAGCGCCCGCCCCCGAAGTGGCCCCAGGCGCCTAACGCAGCTCCAGCCGGCCGCTGAGGCTGCTCTGGCTGCCGCCGGAGGCGCCACCGCGCTCCAGACGGCCCTGAACTTGCACCCGTTGGGCTCGCCGCACCACCAGGGGCAACGGCTCCGGCAACAGCCCCACCTGGGCCAGGGCCTGGGGCCGCAGCTGCAGGCGCCAATCCACATCCGCCAGCGGCGCTGAGCTGGGCACCGACGCCGGAATCGGGCCCAGGAACCACAGCAGGCGGCGGGTGGCCAGCCAGCGCCAGCCCCCCACCACCGTGCCATCGGGCCGGCTCCAGGTGGTGAGCCGCGGCAGCGGCTGATGGCGCTCCAGCCCATGGCGCTCGAGGCTGCGGCTGAGGTCTGAGAGCCAGCGGTCCCAGAACAGCCGATCCGGCGGCAGATCCACCACCAGCTGCAGCCCCGCCCGGAAGGGCCCCTGGGGTTCCTGCCGCAGTTCCAGGCTGAACGGGGCCATCTTCAGCCGCCGCCACTGTTCCGGCCCCAGGCCGTAACGCTCGGCCAGGGTGGTGCGCAGCAAGGAGCTGGCATTCAGGCCGCGCAGCAGCAGATCCAGGCGCGTGCCCTGCAACGCCAGCAGCTGAGGCGGATCCAGGGGGGTGCTAGCGGGCGGGGGCAGCCAGCCCGGTGCCCCGGTGAGGGTGCCGGCGGTGGCGTCGGCCTCACCGTTCCACACCAGGCTGGCGCCATCACCGCTGAGCTGCACACAGCCCTGCTGCAGCAGGGCTGTGAGGGGCGCGATCGGCCCGAGCATCTGGGCCAGAGCAATGCCGTTCCAATGCACCGCGGTGCGCTGCAGCAGGGAGGCGGTGCAGCGCTGATCGAGGCCCCGGGAGGGGCGCCGCTGCAGGGTGAGCTGCTGCGCCAGCAGCTGGCGGGCCAGGGGGCTGGGGGCGAACACCCAGAGGTCATCCACCGCCAGGGCTCCGGCGGGGGCCGGGCCGCTGGCGGCCGGCAGCACCAGGTAGCTGCCGGCATCGCCATGGGGGCCCCAGAACTGCCACCAGAGCCGCCGCTGGCGCGCCCACAGGCTCTGGGCCTGCTGGGGTCCGAGCCGCTCCAGCCACAACGGCGGCGGCGGCGTACCCGGGCGGGCGGCAAAGCTCTGCAGCAGGGCGGCATCGGCCTGCAAACGATCGAGGCCGGTGGCCAGGCGGCGGGGGAACACCGCCAGCAGCAGAGCGGGCAGACACAGCAGCAACGCCAGGGCGATCAGGGTGTGGCGCAGGGGTTCGGCCCGGCTGCGCAGCGACGCCAACGCCAGCGTCATGGCGCCAGCCCCACGGGCACGGGCGCGCCATAGAGGGTGGTGCGCTGGCGCACGGGCCGCCCCAGGCTGCGGGCCGCCGCCTCCAGCGCTGCGGGGCTCTGGCGGGTGCCCCCCTGGGCGCCGGCCATGCTGGTGATCGATTCCTCCATCAGGGTGCCGCCCAGGTCGTTGCAGCCCCAGCGCAGGGCTTCGGTGGCACCAGCCAGGGTGAGCTTCACCCAGCTGGGTTGGTGATTCACCAGCCAGCGCCCCAGCAGCAGGCGGGCCTGGGCGGTGAGGCTGAGCATGGCGGCGCGGTCCGGCTGGTCACGCCCCACCCGCTGGCGCAGGGCCGCCGGGGCCTGTGCACCGATGAAGGGCAGCAGCACGAACTCGCTGAAACCGCTGGTTTGATGCTGCCAGGCCACCCGCTGCAGGGCCACCAGGGTGAGCAGATGGGCGGCACGGTCGGCCGGGGCCTCCAGGTGGCCCGCCATCAGGGTGGCGGTGCTGGCCAGGCCGCTGCGGTGCACCTGCAGGATCACGGCGCACCACTGGCGGGCGGTGAGTTTCTCCGGGCAGAGCTGGCGCCGCACCGGCTCGCTGAGCACCTCCGCCGCCGTGCCGGGCACGGAGCCCAGACCCGCCTCCAGCAGACCATCGATCACGGCCTGCAGCGGGCGCCCATCTTGCTCGGCGATGAACAGCAGCTCCTGGGGGGAGAAGGCATGCAGGTGGATCCCCGGGGCGGCCTCCGCCAGGGCCCGCAGCAGCGCCTGGTAGTAGGCCAGGCTCGAGCCATTCAGGCGCGCCTCGGGGTTGAGCCCCCCCTGGATGCACAGCTCCGTGGCCCCGGCCTGGGCGGCTTCGCGGGCCCGGGCCTGGAGGGTGTCGAAACTGTGCCAGAAGGCCCCCGCCTGGCCGGCATCGCGGCGGAAGGCGCAGAACCCGCAGTGCTGCACGCAGTGGTTGGTGAAGTTGAGGTTGCGGTTCACCACGTAGGTGACCGTGTCGCCCACCAGCGCCTGCCGCCGCTGATCCGCCATGGGGCGCAGGCTGGCGGCGCCCGGTTGCTGCAGCAGGGCCAGGGCCAGATCCCAGGCCTCTGAGCCGCTGGGAGCCTGCTCCAGGGCCGCCTCGAGGCGCTGCTGCTGCTCCGGCGTCCAGGGGGACGCCGCCGCCGTGGCACCCACAGCGGTGGAACGAGCAGCGGTGCGGGCGGATTGCGGGGGGATCAGGCAATGCTGGGCCTGGCTCCAGGCCCAGGGGGCCAGCCATGCCGCCGGATCGGTCACCGGCGTCGCCGGGGGGCGGCGGCGACGGGCTGCTGGCGGCGGCGCCGGTCGCGCCATTCCACCGTGGAGAGATAGATCACACCGCCGCTCACAAACACCAACAGGGCGGCGGCCAGGATCGCCAGCAGATTGTTGAGCTCGAGGCCCAAGGGGAGCACGCCCTGGGCAATGGCCTCGGAAAGGGCCGGCACACCATCCCCTGACAACGGCTGCGGATCAGGGGACACGGCTTCCAAGGCACCCACGGGTCAGATCAGGCCCCAAGGGCCGGCGGTATGACCTCAGAAATTGATGCTGCCGTCGCCGTTGCGGCCCCACACCACCATGGCGATCGAGAAGGTGAAGGTGGCGCACAGGGCAGCCCAACCCACGGTGATCAGCATGGTGGTGCAAACGTGTTGGCAGCACTTTAACCAGCGCCGGGCGGCAGACTGGGGATTGCTTGCAGGCTTGTCACCGGATGGGTTCGTCGGGTCAAACGCTGCTCGATCGCCAGCGGCTCCAGGTGCCGTACCCCAATGGGCGCGTGATCGTGCTGGATGACGACCACAACACCTTTCAGCACGTGGTGGACGTGTTGGTGCGACACCTGCCGGGCATGACACCGGACCGCGCCTGGGACCTGGCCCATCGCATCGATGGCGAGGGGGCGGCGGAGGTGTGGAGCGGCCCGCTGGAGCAGGCGGAGCTCTACCACCAGCAACTGGGCGCCGAGGGCCTCACCATGGCACCGCTGGAGCGCTGCTGATCAGCGCAGCCGCCGGTGCTCCAGCACCTCGAACAGGGGTTGGGTGCGCAGGCGGTTCTGCTCCGCCTCCAGCACGAAGCTGAGGATGCGGCCGGCACACACCGCCACCCCCCGCAGCCGCTGGGAATCCGCCTGGCGCACGCTCACCAACTGGGCTTCGGGCCCGAGCTCATGGCGCAGGCGATCCAGCAGTTGGGGATGGCGGGCGGACTCCTGCGCAGCGGACATGGGCTCGGCCGTCGGAGCAATGGTCTAGCAGGGTTCCTTAGGGTTGACGACCCCCGCCCCCTCAACAGCCATGGGTCGGCTGGTGATCACCCACAGCACCTACCTGGAGGGGCTGATCCCGTTGTTGAAGCGGTTGGTGCGGGACCCAGCCATCGACACCATCACCCCCGCCGTGATCGCCCGGGTGCGGGGCCGGGCCCCGGAACTACGGCTGCGGGTCTCCACTCCCATCAGTGGGGGCTGGAAGCTGGTGGCCCGCCGGGGCAGCAGCGCCCAGGAGGTGTTCGTGGTCACCGGGCTGGGGGCCGAAGACCTGGAGCAGCGCATCACCGCCCTGGTGGGACGGGAGCGCAAGGGGTGAAGCCAAGAGGGTGAACCGCTGTGCCGTTCTGCCCCAGATTCCGACCTGGATAAACCAGAAGGGGAGTCAGAGCGGAGATTCGTTTCCGGCTACGGGGCCGGTCTACGGCACTGTCGCGACAGACGCCCCAAGTCGAAAAGGGAGTCAGATCAGAAAACTGTAAAAGGCAGGAACCAACACAGCAGTCCGAGGAAATCCTAGGCCCCATGAACCGCTTCAGCGGCCTGGGCGGCGGCGCCATTCGGCGCGGGGGGCAGCGGCCAGATGCGGCGGATCTGCTCCAGCCGATCCATGGCCTCATCGCGGCGGGCCTGGGGATCGGTCTGCTCCAGCAGCACCGTCACATGGCCCAGCTTGCGGCCCACGCAGGATCCCCGCTTGCCATACCAATGCAGGTGGGCGCCCGGCAGGGCCGCCAGGGCGGAGCGCTGCTGGGGGTAGGAGGCCTCGGGGTGATCGGCGTCGCGGGCCTCGAAGCCCAGCAGGTTCACCATCAAGGCCCCGGGCACCCGCAGCTGCGGGGCCTCGGCGGCGGCGCCACCCACCGTGAGCAGCTGTTGGTCGTATTGGCTGAGGCTGCAGGCCTCGATCGAATAGTGGCCGGAATTGTGGGTGCGGGGCGCCAGCTCATTCACCAGCAGCCCCTGGGGCCCGTAGAAGAATTCGATCGACAGCACCCCGACGTAGTCGAGGGCGGTGAGCAGGGAGGCCGCGATGTTGCGGGCCCGTTGCAGCAGGGCATGGCCGGCCTCCGCCGGCGCCAGCACCCAGTCGCACACCTGCCGGTGCTGGTGGGTCTGCACCAGGGGGAAACACACCACATCCCCCGCCTGGTCGCGCGCCGCCACCAGGGCCAGCTCCTGCTCGAAGGCCACGAACTCCTCCGCGATCCACTCGGCTGGATCCACCTGATCCAGCAGGGCCTGCAGATCGGCATCGCAGCGCAGCACCGCGGTGCCCCGGCCGTCGTAGCCGCCACTGGCCAGCTTGGCCATCAAGGGGTAAGCAAAGCCCTCCGGCAGGGCGGGCTGGCGCGGGCCGTCGACGGCCCCATCGGCTGCGGGGGAGGGCAGCTGCTCAGGTGAACCCGACTCCAGCTGGGCATCCGCAGCGGTGCCGGCGGCCAGTTGCTCCAGGCCGAACCAACGGGGGCAAGGCAGATGCAACCGTTGCAGCAGCTCCCGCTGGCTGCGCTTGCACACCAGGGGCCGCAGGGCTTCCAGGCTGGGGAGGAAACGCACCCCATCCGCCTCCAGGGGGGCCAGGGCCGCCAGGTCGAGCCATTCGTTCTCGAAGCTGATGGCCAGGCACTGCTCGGCCAGCTGGCGGGTGGCGGCGGCGTCCCGCACATCGGCCTGCACCACGCGGCTGGCCAGGGCCACCGCCGGGTCGTGGGGGTTGGGGGTCTGCACCACCAACGCCACGCCGCGGCGCTGGGCGGCCTCCGCCAGCATCCAGGCCAGCTGGCCGCCACCAACGATGCCGATGGCCCCCGGGAGTGTCGGCGTCGCGCCCATGGCCCCAGCCACGCAATCAATCAATGTCGCATTCAGGCCAGGGATTTGTCGCCGGCGAAGGCGAACCGCACCAGGCTCAGCAGCAACACGATCACAAACAGGGCCAGGCCCACGGTGCAGGCGTAGCTGATCTCCAGCTCGGCGAAGGCCTGGTCGTAGACGTAATACACCAGGGTTTTGGTGGCGTCGGCGGGGCCGCCCTGGGTCATCAGGTACACCTCCTCGAACACCTTGGTGGCGGCGATGGCGGAGATCACCGCCACCAGGGTCACGTAGGGGCGCAGCAGCGGCAGGGTGATGTCCAGGTGTTTGCGCCAGCCCTCACTGCCATCGAGTTCGGCGGCTTCATAGAGATCACCCGGGATGCCCTGCAGCCCCGCCAGAAAAATCACCATGTAGTAGCCCAGCCCCTTCCAGAGGGTCACCACCATCACCGCGGGCAGGGCCAGCAGCGGGTTGGTGAGGAAGCCGATGGGCTGAAAGCGTGATCCGATCAGGGCGCTCAACCAGCCGTTGATCAGGCCGGTTTCGGCATAGAGCCAGCGGAAGGCGATGGCCGCCACCACGATCGACACCAGCACCGGCGTGTAGAAGGCGGCCCGGAACCAGTGGATGCCCGGCAGCTGCCGGTTCACGAGCACCGCCAGCAACAGGGAGCCGAGCACCACCGGCGGCACCACCCCCACCAGATACAGGAGGGTGGTGCCCAGCACCTTGAAGAACATCGGGTCCGCCAGCAGGCGGCGGATGTTGGCCAGGCCCACGAAGCGCAGCGGCTCGCTCACATCCAGGCCGCTCTGGGTGAAGCTCATCACCAGGGCCATGGCGGCGGGGATCAGCACCGAGAGGCTGATCAACAGGAGGCCGGGGGTGAGAAATCCCCAGGCGGTGGCGGTGCGGGCGGTGCCGGGGGTGGTCTGGGGCAAGGCGACGGACACCGGGGCGATCGGGGCATTCTGGGAGCTCCCGCCGGAACAGCCAGCCCCGTGGATCCGCAACAGGTGCTGCAGCAGGTGTTCGGCTACCGGGCCTTCCGCGGCCCCCAGGGGGCCATCGTGCGCCACGTGCTGGAGGGGGGCTCCGGCCTGGTGCTGATGCCCACCGGTGGGGGTAAATCCCTCTGCTACCAGGTGCCGGCCCTGTGTCTGCCGGGGCTCACGCTGGTGATCTCACCCCTGATCGCCCTGATGCAGGACCAGGTGGCCGCCCTGCAACAGGCGGGGGTGGCCGCCGCGGCGCTGCATTCCGCCCTGGAGCCCGCCGAGGCCAACGCCGTCTGGGAACAGCTGCAGCAACGCAGCCTGAAACTGCTGTATGTCTCACCGGAACGGCTGCTGGCCGGAGACCTGCTGGAGCGGCTGGGCCCCGGCATCAGCCTGTTCGCCATCGACGAGGCCCACTGCGTGTCGCAGTGGGGCCATGACTTCCGGCCCGAGTACCGCCAGCTCGATCAACTGGCCCGCCGTTATCCGGCGGTGCCGCGGCTGGCACTCACCGCCACCGCCGATCCCCGCACCCGCGACGACATCATCGAGCGGCTGGGGCTGGCCCAGGGCCAGGTGTTTCTGGCCAGCTTTGATCGGCCCAACATCCGCTACTTGCTGCGCAGCAAGGATCAGCCGAAGGATCAACTGCTCAGTTTCCTGGCGGAGCAGCGCGGTCAGGCCGGCATCGTCTACGCCCGCTCGCGGTCGCGGGTGGATCAGCTCACCGGGGTGCTGCAAGCCGCCGGCTTCAACGCCGTGGGCTACCACGCCGGCCTGGAGCCGGAGCAGCGGCGCCAGGCCCTGGAGCGCTTCCGGCTCGGCAGTGATGTGGTGGTGGTGGCCACCATCGCCTTCGGCATGGGCATCGACAAGCCGGATGTGCGCTTCGTGGCCCACGTGGATCTGCCTAAGAGCCTGGAGGCCTACTACCAGGAAACCGGCCGCGCAGGCCGCGATGGCCTGCCGGCGGTGGCCTGGATGCTGCATGGCCCCGGAGACATCCCCCAGTTGCGGCGCTTCATCGACGACTCCGCCGCCCCGCCGGAGCAGCAACGGATCGAGCACGGCAAGCTCGATGCCCTGATCGCCTACAGCGAGGCCCAGGGCTGTCGCCGCCAGGTGCTGTTGCGCCATTTCGGGGAAACCCTGGCGGAACCCTGCGGCAATTGCGATGGCTGCCTGGAGCCGCGGCAGCGCAGCGATTGCCGCGTGGCGGTGCAGAAGGCCCTGTCGGCGGTGTACCGCACGGGGCAACGCTTCGGCGCGGCCCATGTGGTGGACGTGCTGCTGGGGGCCAACAGCGAGCGGCTGCGCAGCCTGGGGCACCACGAGCTCAGCGTGTTCGGCATCGGCACCGAACTCGACCGCAACCAGTGGCGGGCGCTGCTGCGGCAGCTGCAGAGCCTGGAGGTGCTGGTGTCGCCGCCGGAGGCCCGCGGCGGCCTCAGCTTCGGGGAGGAGGCGCGGGTGAAACCGCTGCTGCGGGGCGAGCAGCCCGTAGAGCTGTCCCTGCCGGAGCCCACCCCGGCGGCCCGGCGCAGCCGCCGCAGCGCCAGCGGGGCCGCCGGTGCCGCCGGTGCTGCCGTGGATCCCGGCGATCCAATGCTGGCGGCCCTCAAGGCCTGGCGCCTGGTCCAGGCCCGCGACCAGGGGGTGCCCCCCTACGTGGTGTTCCACGACCGCACCCTGCTGGAGCTGGCGGCCCAGCGCCCCACAACCCGTGCGCAACTGGCGCAGGTGGCCGGGATCGGGGCCGCCAAGCTGGAGCGCTACGGGGATGCCCTGCTGGCGGTGCTGGAAACGAACGGGCCCTAGCCTCGGCCCAACGTTCACCCCGCCTCTCCAGCACCCCCGCCATGACGGTGATGCCGCTCAGCTCCGGCAGCCTGCGCACCATTGATGTGGAGCTCAGCGCCAACCCCTATCCGGTCGTGATCGGTGCGGGGGGCCTGGCGGCCTTGGGGAACCAGGTGCAGGCGCGGGGGTTCAAGGCGGGCACCAAGGTGCTGGTGGTGACCAACCCGGTGGTGAACGCCCACTACGGCACCACAGCCCTGGGCAGCCTGCGGGCGGCGGGCTACGACGCCCAGCTGCTGGAGATCGATGCGGGGGAAGAGCAGAAAACCCCGGCCACCGTGGCCCTGATCCACGACGCGGCCTTCCGCCAGAAACTGGAGCGCGGCTCGCTGATCGTGGCCCTCGGCGGTGGGGTGGTGGGCGACATGGCGGGCTTCGCCGCCGCCAGCTGGCTGCGGGGCATCGCCGTGGTGCAGGTGCCCACCACGTTGCTGGCGATGGTGGACGCCGCCATCGGCGGCAAAACCGGTGTGAACCACCCGGGCGGCAAGAACCTGATTGGGGCCTTCCATCAGCCCCGCCTGGTGCTGATCGACCCCAGCTGCCTGGCCACCCTGCCCGAGCGCGAATTCCGCGCCGGCATGGCGGAGGTGATCAAGTACGGCGTGATCGGCGATCCCAGCCTGTTTGCCGAGCTGGAGGCGGCGGGGGATCAGCTGGCCTCCATGGCCACGTTGCCCGCGGCGCTGCTGCAGCGGATCCTGGAGCGCTCCGCCGCCGCCAAGGCGCGCGTGGTGGCGGCGGACGAGCGGGAGGGGGGCCTGCGGGCAATCCTCAACTACGGCCACACCCTCGGCCATGTGGTGGAGGCGCTCTGCGGCTACGGCACCTTCCTGCACGGCGAGGCGGTGGCCATCGGCATGGTGGCCGCCGGTGAACTGAGCTGCGAACTGGGGCTGTGGAGCCCCGCGGAGCAGTCCCGCCAGCGGCGGGTAATCGCCGCGGCGGGCCTGCCCCTGGCCTGGCCGGATCTGCCACCCGAGGCGGTGCTCGAGTGCCTCCAGGGCGACAAGAAGGTGCGCGACGGCCGCGTGCGGTTTGTGCTGCCCACTGCCCTGGGGACGGTGGAGATCCGCGACGACGTCAGCGGCAAGCAGGTGCTGCAGGCGCTGGCGCGCTGCCGCTAGGCGGCGTCGCCCCCTAGGACAGGGGGGGATCCTGCAGGAACAGGCTGGTGGGTTGCTCCACCAGACCACGGCTGAAGGCCAGCCAGCGGAAGTCCCCCAGGGTGGTGGGATCCACCAGCCGCAGCAGGGCCTCACGGCGGCTGAGCAGCTGGGGCAGCTGGGCGGGATCCTGCTGCTGCAGGCCATGCAGCCGTTGGGCCAACCCCAGGGCCAGCAGCGCCTCCCCCTGCCGGCGCTGGCCGAGGGGCTCCCAGCCGCTGGCCGCGGCGGCGGCCTCCAGGCTGTCGAGGCAGAGGTGGGCGGTGAGGTCCCAGTGGCCGGGCTCGAGCAGGGGATCGGAGCTGGCCCGCTGCTGCCGGTAGGCCATCAGGGTGCCGTTGGCCCGTTGGGGGGCGTAATAGCGCCAGGCCTCAAGGGCGTAATCCACCACCAGCAGCTGTCCCGCCACCAGGGCAGCGCCGGCCTGCGCCAGCCAGGGCGCCAGCCCCGGATGCAGTTCGGTGGTCCAGCCAGCCTCCCGCTGGGGGCCTGGCTGCACCAAGCCCAACGCCGCCAGCTGGGCCACCAGCACCTCCGGCAGGGGCCCAGCGGCGCTGAGCCGCAGCTCGAACACCCCATCGGTGGGCTCCAGCAGCTCCACCCCCTGGCGGGCCCACTGCTCCCCATCCCAAACAACGCGCTCCACCGCGAGGGCATCGAGCACCTCATGGGCCAGCAGCACGCCCCGCACCGGCGCTTCGGCCAGCTGCTGAAGGGTTTGCCAGCGGCAGGGCAGGGGGCAGGCCGCCAGCTGGAGGCGCTGCCGTTCCGCCATGCCGGGGTTGGGCTCCACCAGCACCAGCTCGGTGCGGGCCGCCAAGGCCGGCCACTGGCTGGCCAGGGCCTCCGCCAGCTGCAGGGCCAGGCTGCCCTCCCCCGGCCCGGTTTCCACCAGGGAGAGCGGTTCAGCCTGCGGTTGCCCCTGCAGCCACTGGGCCACCTGGGGGGCCAACAGGGCGGCGAAATCCGGACCGAGGGAGGGGGAGGTGGCGAAATCTCCGCGGGGGCCCACCCGCAGGCGACCACTCCCGTAGGCCCCGTGCTCCGGATCGTGCAGGGCCCACTGCATGTACGTGCTGAAGGGCACCCAGCCGCCTTGGCCCCGCAGGCGCTGCACCAGCCACGGCGGTGGGGAGGGGCGGGTCACAGGGGAGCGGGGAGGTCAGGGAGAATGCTGGCCACTGAAGCAGGCGCCATGACGGGATCCCGAGGAGTGCTGGCCAGGATCGCCCGGGCCCTGCTCAGCCTGGTGCTGCTGCTCGTCGTCTGGGTGGCCCCCGCCCGGGCCTTCGACAACCCCGACCTGCTGCCGGATCACCCCACGCCGGTGATCGACCTGGCCAAGATCCTTACCGACAACCAGCGCAGCGCCCTGGAGGCGGAGATCGAGGATTTTGAGCGCGTCAGCGGCTGGAAGCTGCGGGTGCTCACCCAGTACGACCGCACCCCGGGGTTGGCGGTGAAGGAGTTCTGGGGCCTGGATGAGCGCTCCTTGCTGCTGATCGCCGATGAACGGGGCGGCAATCTGCTCAATTTCAACGTGGGTGATGCCCTCTTCGCCCTGATGCCCCGCACCTACTGGGTGGAGCTGCAGACCCGCTTCGGCAACCAGTACTACGTGCGCGACAACGGCCAGGACGCCGCGATCCTCGATTCCCTGCACACGGTGAAGGGCTGCCTGGAGATCGGGGGATGCCAGGTGGTGCCCGGGCTGCCCCAGGAGCAATGGATCCTCACCCTGGCCACCTCGATCCTGGGGGGGCTGATCGTGGGCTTCGCCGCCTACCCGCGCAAACCGGAGCACACGGTGGAGTGGGCCTGGGTGCTGCTGCTCTCACCGCTCTGGGTGATTTTGTTCGGGGTGTTCGGCGTGGCGCCGATCATCACCCGCACGCCGGACGTGCTGCCCCTGGTGCGCAACGCCCTGGGGTTTGTGGGGGCCATCGCCGCCGCTTATCTGATCGCCCAGAACACCGTGGGCAAGGCGCGGCTGAAGGACAGCGAAAGCTGACCCGCTGGGACCAGGGATCAGCGCCCCTGGGCCAGCTGGCGGGGGCCGAGACGATCCAGCCGCTCCAGGCGGCAGCGCAGGGAGTCCACCGGTTCACAGCTGGGAACCTCCGCCACGGAAGGGGCCACGCCAGCAATGGCGCGCAGTTCCGCCAGGTTGCGCTCGTAGAAGGCCTTGAGGGCGCCGTAGCGCTTCACCGGCTGGCCATAGAAACTGCGGCCCGCCAGGGTGGGGAATGAGGCCCATTCCGGGGCCAGCCGTGCCGCCAATTCGGGGGTGAAGGCCCCCTGATCCGCGAGCGGCAGGGCGCCACGCAACTGGATCAGGAAGATGGCGGCCTGATCCTGCACATCGGGGCCGAAGCCCGGCAGCTGCAGGCTGCGGCTGGCGCGGGCCCAGGTGAAGGGCATGAACTGATAGGCACCGGCGGCGGCACTGGCGTAGCCGCCGGCGTACACCACCCGATCCGGATGGCGTTCCAGGTGGGGCATCAGGCCGCCACCAAACATGATCCGGTAGCCGAGGTTTTCACCGCGGGCCCAGGTGCCTTCCGCGTAGCGGATGGTGTTCAGCAGGGCTCGCCGTTCGGGGGTGATGGCGAAGCGGAAGGGTTGCCCTTCGCCGGCGGGGCCGTCGGTGGCGTTGAGCAGGGCCACCTGGGAATGGGGTCGTGGCGTCAGGTCCTGCAGGGTGACGCCGTCCGCGGTCCCCGTGTTGGCGGCGGCCAACAGGTGGGGCCTGGCGGGCAGCTGCTGGGCGTGGGCGGGAGCCTGGAGGCTGGGGCCGGCGACACAGCAACCGGCGACAAAGGCCAACAGACTCAGGCGACGCTGAACAGACAAAACGCAACGGCGAAGAACAAACGCCATCCGTTCTCGGCCCGCTGCAAACAGCGGGGAGGGGAAGACGCACCAAAACTGTGTGAGCTTGATGAAGAATCAAACTGGAGGCTTAAAGATCACAACCGGGCCGTGGCGCAGTGGTGATGAAAGAGTCAGAATTGGTTGCGCAGAGTTTGTCACACAAACCCACCGCAGCCATTGCATTAGTGACAGTCACACAAGTGTCTACCTGTATCAAGAATCACATTGGCTGATTCGATCAGTCACTGATGAAACAGTTCGCTATGCAAATTCAACGGTTGCACGCCAGTGCCTGCAAGCGTTCTGCCGCCTGGCGATCGCCGCCATCGGCCAGGGGGGCCTCGGTCGCGGGCAGCAACGGCCGATCCAACTGCCAATCCCCCTGTTGCAGCTGGTCACGGCTGATTAGGCGGTGCCAGCTATGGCGCTGCAGCGCCTGCTCCAGCACCGGGGCCTCCGCAAAGCCATCCCGCCGCACTACCTGCAGACCCACCCCCGCCGCCATCGCCTCGCAATAGGTGCTGTACCCCGGCTTGGTGAGCACACGGCCACAGAGGGGCAGCAACTCCAGGGGGCGCACATCGCCGGGAATGCGGGTGAGGTTGGTGGCGCCGCAGTCCAGGGCCGGATCGGCGGCCAGGAAGTGGTGCTGGGGCCAGGCCTCGAACAGGGAACGGTCCACCGCAAGCCCCATGCCACCGAAGCCCACCAACACGGTGTGATCACGGGCAGTCTCAAGGCGTAGCCGCCGCCGCAGCCCGGCGGAATCCTCCCGGGGCCGCCCCGGGGTGAGGCCCACGGCCGTGGTGGGCAGCCCCCAGGGCATGGCCATGGCAAAGGGGCAGGCGATCAGGGCCGTGCCCTGGCGGTAGCGGGCCGTGGCGGCTGCGGCCCAGGGGGCAAAGGCGGGGCCCAGGGGGCCGTAGATGGCATCCCAGCCGAAATTGCCCATGAACACCAGGGGCGCCCCCAGGGCCCGGGCCAGGTCGGCGGCGGCCGGTGGCACATCCGCCAGCACCAGCAGCGGCTCCCGTTGCTGCTCCAGCCAGGCCTGTTCCGCCGCGATCTGCTGGGGCAGGGCCTGCTCCAGCGCCTCGAGGGCCACCAGGGTGGCGGCGGGGTCGGAGCCGAGGGCATCGGCCTGCAGCACCCCCACATCCCAACGGCAGGGGCGGTGCTCAAACGGCACCGGGCCAAAGGCCAGCCGCAAAAACGAGGCCGACAGGGGGGTGGAGAGCACCAGCCGCCAATCAGGCTGCAGGCGATGCAGGGCACTGAGCACCGAGGCCACCCGGGAGCCATGGCCGTAGCCATGGCCGCTGACGCAGGCGTAGATCAGCACGGCTGCAGGTCGACGGGCCGCTGCAGGCTCTGCTGGTAGAGCAGGCGGCCATCGAGGCCATACCAGCGGTGGCTCACCTCCACGGGATCGCCATCCCGCAGCAGCACCCAGCTGAAATGGCGCAGTTCGCGGCCCTGCTCATCGCGGCTGTGCCGTGGCACGAAGGCGGTGTTGAGATAGGTGGTGCCGGCGCGGTCGCGGCAAAGGCTGCGGCGTTCCCCCTGGCCCCGCTTGAGGCGGTGGTGCATGTGGCCGAACACCACCAGGGGCACGGGGCGGTGGCGGCGGATGCGGTCGATGGCCAGGGCCAGGTCCTGGTCGCCCCAATCGCAGGCGGGGCGTTTCCAGTCGCGGCCGCAGGGGTCGGCAACCTCACTGCCCAGGCCCGAGGGGCCGCAGTGGGCGAGCAGCACCAGGGGCAGGGCCGGATCGGCGGCGGCGGCGGCGGCCACGATGCGCTGGGCCGACTCCTCCAGCGTGAGCGGGCCGAACAGGGCCTGGCTGGCCCGGTTGAGGTGAAACCCACCGCCGGCGGTGCCCGGCCGGGCTCCCACCACCGCCAGCCCGGGGGGGCGCAGTTCCCGCAGCCCCCAGCCGCAGTGCCGATCCCCCAGGGCGTCGAGCTGGCGGCGCAGGGTGCGGCCGGAGGGGTCGCGGCCGGCATCGTGGTTGCCGAGGATGCAGGCCAGGGGCAGGGGCAGGGCCGCCAGGCGCTGGGGGATACGCGGCTGGCCGTCGCTGAGGTCGCCCACCACCAGCAGGGCGTCGGGGGCCAACAGCTCCAGGAGCCGTTCATCGCTGGCATCCCACTGGCCGTGCAGATCTCCGGCGATGGCGATGCGGAGCTCGGCCAACCCGATGCCTAGGCTTTCGCCATCCTGCATCAGATCAGGCCAAGCCTTGGTTTTCGCTGCCGCCCCCGACGCCGCCAACCGTGAGGCCGGCCCGTGCCCGCCGGCGGCGGAGCTGCCCGCAGCCATCGATGCCCTGCGCCGCGAGCGCAACGCCGTGATCCTGGCGCATTACTACCAGGAGCCCGAGATCCAGGACATCGCGGATTTCATCGGCGATTCCCTGGAGCTCTCCCGCAAGGCCGCCGCCACCGACGCCGCGGTGATTGTGTTCTGCGGGGTGCACTTCATGGCGGAGACCGCCAAGATCCTCAGCCCCGATAAAACCGTGCTGCTGCCGGATCTGGAGGCCGGCTGCACCCTGGCGGACGCCTGCCCCGCCGACGCCTTCGCCGCCTTCCGCGCGGAGCACCCCGAGCACCTGGTGGTGAGCTACATCAACTGCTCCGCCGCGGTGAAGGCCCAGAGCGACCTGATCTGCACCAGCAGCAACGCGGTGGATCTGGTGCAGCAACTGCCGGCGGATCGGCCGATCCTGTTTGCCCCCGACCAGAACCTGGGGCGTTGGGTGCAGCGCCAGAGCGGCCGGCCACTCACCCTCTGGCCCGGCAGCTGCATCGTGCACGAAACCTTCAGTGAGCAGGCCCTGCTGCAGCTGAAGCTGGAGCACCCCGACGCCGAAGTGCTGGCGCACCCCGAATGCCAGCAGCACCTGCTCGATCAGGCGGATTTCATCGGCTCCACCAGCAAGCTGCTGCAACGGGCCGAGGCCAGCCCCGCCGAGGCGTTCATCGTGCTCACGGAGCCCGGCATCCTCCATCAGATGCGCAAGGCGGTGCCCCAGAAGGCCTTCCATGAGGTGCCCGGGGCCGATGGCTGCAGCTGCAACGCCTGCCCCTACATGCGCCTCAACACCCTGGAGAAGCTGTGGCGATGCCTCCACACCATGGCGCCGGCCATTGAGCTGGATGAGGCCACCCGCCTGCGGGCCCTCGAGCCGATCCAGCGCATGCTGGCCATGAGCCGCTAGCTCAGTAGCTGTAGTTGGCCACGAACAGGCTGGCGTCGTCGGAGGGTTCCGATCCGGCGTCGTAGCAGCCGCGGCTGGCGGCGCCATTGGCGCGCGCGCGGGCCAGCAGGGCCGCCTGGCCGGCGGCCACATCCGTGCCACCCCAGTGCTTGAGGCAGGAGTGCTGCAGGGCGCGGCCAAACGAGAACCCCAGATGCCACGGGGCGCCCACGCCGTCGGCGGCCTGGTTGATGGCGTTGAGGGCGAGGCTGGCGTCCTCCTCGCTGAGGCCACCGCTGAGGAACAGGATGGCGGGTACGGCCGCCGGCACCGTGCGGCTGAGGGTGCGCACGGTGAAGTCACCCACCTCCTGGGCACTGGGTTGGTGGGGGCAGGCGGCGCCGGCCAGGGTCATCGAGGGCTTCAGCAGGCTGCCCTCCAGAAACACCCCGTTGACGGCGAGGGCCTCGTAGACGATCCGCAGCACCCACTCCTGCACGGAGGCGGTGGTGGCGATGTCATGGTCGCCATCCATCAGGATTTCGGGCTCCACAATCGGCACCAGGCCCTGCTCCTGCACGGCGCGGGCGTAACGGGCCAACCCCCAGGCGTTCTCCCGCACCGCCAGCTCGGAGGGGCAGCCCGAGGCCGTGATCTGCAGCACGGCGCGCCACTTGGCGAAACGGGCCCCGCGGGCGTAGTAGCGGCTGGCGCGCTCCGCCAGGCCCTTGAGGCCGGTGCACCAGCTCTCGCCGGCCAAACCGCCGGCCAGGGGCTCCACCCCCTGGTCCACCTTGATGCCGGGCACGATGCCCTGCCGTTGGAACAGCTCCACGATCGGCAGGCCGCCGCTGGCGTCGTTGCTGTCCTGAAACAGGGTTTCCTCGTAGAGAATCACCCCGGAGATGGCGTCGGCGAGGCCATCGGCAGTGGCCAGCAGGCTGCGGTAATCGCGGCGGTGGGCTTCGCTGTTCTCCAGCCCGATGGCCTCGAAGCGCTTGCCGATGGTGCCGGTGGATTCATCGGCCGCCAGCAGGCCGGTGCCGGGTTCGGCCAGGGCGGCGGCGGTGGCGGCCAGCTGCTCGCGGAACTCCTCCAGCGCCATGGCTCCAGCCAGCAACGTCTCCCCCCTGGCTAAGAACGGCCGGGTCCACCGTCAACGGCGCAGGCCCGCGCCCGGCACAATCGCTGCAGGCCGCCGCACCCCGCCGACCGCCGATGCCCCTCCCCCCCGGCGGTTTGCTGCAGCTCACCCCGGAGGGGCTGTACTGCCCGGCGGCCCAGGCCTGGATCGACCCCTGGCGGCCGGTGCCGCGGGCCCTGATCACCCATGGCCATGCCGACCATGCCCGCCCAGGCTGTGGCACCTACTGGGCCGTGGGCCAGGCGGAGGGCATCCTGCGGCAGCGGCTGGGGGAGAGCATCGATCTGATCCCCGTGGAGTACGGCGAGCGGCATCGCATCGGCGGGGCACGGGTGTCGTTCCACTCCGCCGGCCACGTGCTGGGCAGTGCCCAGATCCGGCTGGAGGCTGGGGGCGAACGCTGGCTGGTGAGCGGCGACTACAAACGCTGCCCCGACCCGAGCTGCACCCCCTTTGAGCCCGTGGCGGCGGATGTGCTGATCACCGAGGCCACCTTCGGGCTGCCCATCTACCGCTGGCGCAGTGGTGCGGCGGTGGCCCAGGAGATCGTGGATTGGTGGCGAGGGGCGACGGATCGGCCCTCCCTGCTGCTCTGCTACGCCTTTGGCAAGGCCCAGCGGGTGCTGGCGGAGCTGCATCGGCTCGGCATCCGCGACGAAGTGCTGCTGCATGGCTCCGTGCAACAGCTGATGGAGCCCTACCGCGAGGCCCAGGTGGCGATGCCGCCCACACGGCCCCTGGCGGAGCTGCCCCGGGGCGCCCCCCTGGAGGGCCGCCTGGTGATCGCGCCGCCGGGGGCCCTGAGGGGCCGGGGCCTCAGCCGGCTCAAGACACCCCAAACCGCCTTCGTGAGCGGCTGGATGGCGGTGCGGGGCGCCCGCCGGCGCCGGGGTACCGGCCACGGCTTTGTGCTCAGTGACCATGCCGATTGGCCGGGGTTGCTGCGCAGCGTGCGGGAGAGCGGGGCCCAGCAGGTGTATGTGACCCACGGCCAGAGCAACGTGCTGGCCCGCTACCTGAGGGAGGTGGAAGGCATTGCCGCCGAACCGCTCGAGGGGGCCTTCGAGGCTGAACGGTTTGAGGGGGACACCCCTGAGGCAGCAGCGCCATGAGGGCCTTCAGCACGCTGTTTCAGGAGCTGGATGGCACCACCCGCACCGGCGCCAAACTGGAGGCCCTGGAGCGCTACTTCCACAGCGCCCCGGCCGAGGATGCCGCCTGGGCCCTGGCCCTGCTGCTGGGTAAACGGCGCCGGCGCCTGATCACAGGCCGGCGCCTGCGGGAGATCTGCCTGGAGGGATCGCCGCTGCCGGAGTGGCTGTTCGAGGCCTGCCACAGCCAGGTGGGGGATTCGGCGGAAACGGTGGCGCTGCTGTGGGCGCAACGGGACCAGTCGACGGTTGATGCCGCGGCGTTGCCGGAGGCCCCGCTGCACCACTGGATGGAGCAGCGGCTGCCCCAACTGGCGGCCCTGCAGGGCGCGGAGCAGGCCGAGGCCGTGCGGGGCTGCTGGGCCAGCTGCCCACCGGAGCAGCTGCTGCTGGTGAACAAGTTGCTGAGTGGTGGCTTTCGCGTGGGGGTCTCCACCGGCCTGGTGACCCGGGGTCTCGCCAGGAGCGCAGGCCTGGAGGAGGCGGTGCTGGCCCATCGGCTGATGGGGGGCTTTGAACCCAGCGCCGCCGCCCTGGAGCAACTGCTGGCGCCGGGCCAGCAGGAGGAGGTGTTGGCGGCGCGCCCCTACCCCTTCTTCCTGGCCAGCCCGCTGGATCCGGTGGTGCTGCAGCAGGGCGATCCGAGCCAGTGGCAACTGGAGTGGAAGTGGGATGGCATCCGCGGCCAGCTGATCCACCGCCGCGCCGGCTGCAGCCTCTGGAGCCGCGGCGAAGAGCTGATCAACGATGCCTTTCCCGAGCTGATCGCCCTGGCGGCGAGCCTGCCGGAGGGCACCGTGCTGGATGGGGAGGTGATCGTGTGGCAGCCCCAGGCGGAGGCGCCGGAACCCTTCGCCAGCCTGCAGCGGCGGCTGGGCCGCAAGGCCCCCAGCACCACCCTGCAGCGCCAGTGCCCGGCCTGCTTCATCGCCTACGACCTGCTGGAGCACGGCGGCGTGGACCTCAGGCCCCAGCCCCTGGAGGAGCGGCGCCGGCGGTTGGAGCAGTTGCGGGCGCAATGGCTCAGCGAAGCGCCGGAGGCGCTGGTGCCGCGCTGGCGCCTGCCGCAGCCCGAGCCCCTCAGCCACTGGGATCAGTTGGAGCCGCTGCGGCAGGGGGCCCGCGAACGGCGCGCCGAAGGGTTGATGCTCAAACGGCGCGACTCCCCCTACCTGGTGGGGCGTAAGCGGGGCCACTGGTGGAAGCACAAGCTGGAGCCACTGCGGCTCGATGCCGTGCTGCTCTACGCCCAGGCCGGAAGCGGGCGCCGGGCCAACCTCTACACCGATTACAGCTTTGGCCTCTGGGATAACTCCGGCACGTTGGTGACCTTCGCCAAGGCCTACTCCGGCCTCGACGACGGCGAGATCCGCGAGCTCGACCGCTGGATCCGGGCCCACACCACGGAGCGCTTCGGGCCGGTGCGGGCGGTGGAGCCGCTGCAGGTGTTCGAGCTGGCCTTCGAAGGGCTGCAGCGCTCCAACCGCCACAAGTGCGGCATCGCCGTGCGCTTTCCGCGCATCAGCCGCTGGCGCCAGGACAAACCAGCGGCGGAGGCCGACAGCCTGGCGACGGCCCTGGCCCTGCTGGAGGGATCGCCATGAGCCGCTCCGGCCGGCCGCGCACGCCCAAGGCCCTGGAGCCGATCGAAGCCTGGTTCCGCCAGCGGGGCTGGACGCCGATGGCTTTCCAGCGGCAGTGCTGGCAGGCCTACCTGGCGGGGCAGAGCGGCCTGCTGCAGGTGCCCACCGGATCGGGCAAAACCTATGCCGCCGTGCTGGGGCCGGTGGCCGAGATGCTGCAGCGGCCAGGCAGCAAAGGGCTGCAGCTGCTGGTGATCACACCCCTGCGGGCCCTCAGCCGCGACTTGGCCCTGGCCATCGAGGAGCCAATCCAGGCCATGGGCTGGCCCCTGAGCGTGGGCATCCGCAATGGCGACACCAGCAGCCATCTGCGCAGCAAACAGCTGCGCACACCGCCGCAGATCCTGATCACCACGCCCGAATCCCTGAGCGTGCTGCTGGCCAACGCCAAGGCGGAGCAGCTGTTTGCCGATCTGCAGGCGGTGGTGCTGGATGAATGGCACGAGCTGATGGGCAGCAAGCGCGGCAGCCAGTGCGAGCTCTGCCTGAGCTGGCTGCGGCGGCTGCGGCCTGGCCTGCGCACCTGGGCCATCAGCGCCACCATCGGCAACCTGGAGCAGGCGGCCGAGGCGGCCCTCGGCGTGGGCACACCGCCGCGGATGGTCACCGCCCAGCTGCAGCGCTGCACGGCGATCCGCAGCCTGCTGCCGGAGAGCATCGATGGCTTCCCCTGGGGCGGCCACCTGGGGCTGCGCATGTACGAGCAGCTGGTGGCGGGTCTGGATCCGGCGGTGAGCACCCTGCTGTTCACCAACACCCGCAACCAGGCGGAGCGCTGGCACCAGTGCCTGCGCTTCGCCTGCCCGGAAATGGAGGACGCCCTGGCCCTGCACCACAGCGCCATCGACCGCAGCGAGCGCGAGGCGATCGAAGCGCGGGTGAAGGCCGGCGAGCTGCGCTGGGTGGTGTGCACCAGCTCCCTCGATCTCGGGGTGGATTTCCAGCCGGTGGAGCGGGTGGTGCAGATCGGCAGCGCCAAGAACCTGGCCCGGCTGCTGCAGCGGGCCGGCCGCAGCGCCCACTGCCCGGGGGGCACCTCCCAGGTGCTGTTCATGCCCACCAATGCCCTGGAGCTGCTGGAGGTGAGTGCCATGCGCCGCGGGCTTGAAGAGGGGCTGGTGGAGCACCGCCGCCCGCCGCAGCTGCCGCTGGATGTGCTGCTGCAGCACCTCACCACCCTGGCCTGCGGCCCCGGGTTCGAGCCCGAGCAGGAGCTGGCCACGGTGCGGCGCTGCTGGAGTTTCCAGCAGCTCACGGACAGCCAGTGGCAGTGGTGCCTGGAGGTGCTCGAGCACGGGGGCCGCTGCCTGGGGGCCTATCCGCGCTACCGCAAGTTGGTGTGGCAGGGGGATCGCTACCGGGTGGTCGATAAGGCCATCGCCCGCTTGCACCGCTTCAACATCGGCACGATCACGGCGGACCGCTCGGTGACCGTGCGCTTTGTGCGCGGGGCGGTACTCGGCCACGTGGAGGAGGCCTTCATCGGCCGGCTCAAACCCGGCGATGTGTTCTTCTTCGCGGGCCGCCAGCTGGAATTCGTGCGGCTGCGGGAGATGACCGCCCAGGTGAAGGCCACCACCCGCAAGAGCTCCACGGTGCCCGCCTGGGCCGGCGGCCAGATGGCCCTCTCGGATCTGCTCAGCGGCCACCTGCGCCAGGAGGTGGACCGCTGCGCCCGGGCCCTGGCGGGGGAAACGGAGCTGGACACCCCGGAGCTGCGGGCCCTGGAGCCGCTCCTGCAGCGGCAAAACGACCTCTCCAGCCTGCCGCGCAACGACGAAATCCTGCTGGAGATCTGCCGCAGCCGCGAGGGCAGCCACCTGTTCGTGTTCCCCTTCGAAGGGCGGTTTGTGCATGAGGGCATCGGCTTCCTGTGGGCCTGGCGCCTGGCGCGGCACCGGGCCAGCACGATCACCGTGTCGGTGAACGACTACGGCTTTGAGCTGTTGGCCCCCAAGGGCTACCCCTTCGAGGAGCTGCTGGAGCTGCACGGCGATGAACTGCTGGCGGTGGATGCCCTGGAGGCGGATCTGGAGCAGGCGGTGAACCTCTCGGAGCTTTGCCGGCGCCGCTTCCGCGCCATCGCCCAGGTGAGTGGGCTGATCACCCAGAGCATGCCGGGGCAGAACAAAACCGGCGGCCAGCTGCAGATCAGTGCGGCCCTGCTGTTCGACGTGTTCAGCAAGCACGAGCCGGACTCGCTGCTGCTGGAGCAGGCCCGGCGGGAGGTGCTGGAGGAGCAGCTGGAGCGCCCCCGCCTGCAGGCGGCCCTTGAGCGGATGCATGCCAGCCGCTGGCGGCTGGAGCGCACGGCCCGGCCGGGCCCCCTGGCCTTCCCCCTGCTGGTGGAGCGGCTCAACAACCGCCTCAGCAATGAATCCCTGCTGGAGCGGGTGCAACGCTTGATCCGCGAGGCCCAGCGGGCCGAGGCGGTATGAGGGCTGAGGCCCCTACTGAAACGAACACCAATCGAGCCGTTGCGGCGCCGAGGGGTTGGAGGTGTCCAGCAGTTCCGCCCCCTTCACGGTGCCGTCCTGCCGGTACCAGGGGTCGGCACACAGATCACGGAAAGCCTCGCGGGCCTGCTCCAGCGTTGTGAAGCTGCCCACGTTCACCACGCCCCAGCTGTCGTGGGTGTTGATGCTGTAGGCCATGGCCCGCCGGCGTGCTGCGGGGTCAGGCTGCCATCGGCAGCTGGTGGCGCGGTGGATCGCTGCTGTCGAGCTCCTCGCCGAAGGTTTCCTCCAGCAGCGCCTCCAGCCAGTCGAAGCCGTTGATCGCCATCAGGGCCCGCAGAAAAGCGGGGCTGTTGGTGACCTCCGGATCCAGCTGCAGATAGAAGGCCTTGAAGGCCTCGTAATCACGAATGCGGCGCAGCTGGGCCAGGGTGCGTTGCGGGTCGGTCACCGGGTCTTCAGGCATCCAACGGCCCCAGGGTGGCCCTCCCCGCCGGGCCCCGCAAGGGAAGCCGGTGTTAAGGAGCCACGCGGATCTCCCAGCCGGAGAGGGAGGTGCGGCGATCCCCCGGGGCCCGGATGATCGTGTAGCTGAAGCGGCTGCCATCGGGGCTGATGAAGCTCACGGCGCTCTGGCCGTCGGGGTACACCGCCTTGCCGATGCAGTCGGCACTCACGCTGTAGCTGGCGCGCTCCGTGCCGCCGGCCCCATCCGACCCCCGGAAGCTGAGCACGATCCCCCCCTGGCCGTCGTACACCTCCCGGCCACTTTCGGCGTAGGGCTTGCCATCGAGCACGCCGTTGGAGCTGTAGAGGTAGGTGCCCTTGAGGGTGGCGTTGCTGCAGCTGGGGGGCTTGGCATGCAGTGGCGGAGCCCACAGCAGGGGCACCACCGCCAGCGACAGACCAAGCAGGCGACAACGGGCGGCCATCAACGTGGGGGCAGGGGCCCCCTTGCTCTAGCCAGGGTGCGCCAGCAGCGCCTCACCACGGCGATGGATCTCGCGGGCGTAGTCGGTCCAGGTGCCCTGGCCCCAGTAGCGGAAGCAGCTGGTTTCCAGCAGCAGCAGGTGCAGCAACGCCTCCCGATACGCCGGCGTGGCGGTGATGGCCGGATCGGCGGCCACCAGCGGATCAAAGTGGGCGTGGAAGGCGGCGCTGAGCTGCTGCATCGGCTCCAGCACGCTCTCGTAGCCCCGCACCCAGCTGAGGTTGTTGGTCCACGACGCACCCTCCATGGCGAAGCCCGGATCCTCCACCTGCAGAGCGGCCAGGGCATCGCCCAACGCCGCGGCGCCGCGGCCCTCGCCGAGCCGTTGCCACAGCCGCCGCTGGCCCACCGCCTGGATGGCGGGGTAGTCGCCGTCGCGGAGGCCGTCCGCCTCCAGCAACGCCAACCATTCGGTGCCGTTCACCGCCACGGTGCGGCCATCCCCCTCCGCCAGGCGCCGATGGGCCTGCGCAAAGGCCGGCGGGAATTCGTTCATCATCACGCCGCCGTTTTCGCCATCGGCGATCTGACTCACCAGGGCCGGCACGGTGCGATCCCCCAGGGGCTGACGGCCCAGCCCCAGCGCCTCGTAACAGGGCTGCATCTGCCCCACCAGCTTGGTGTCCGACCCCTGGGTTTTGATCAGGGCCAGGATCGACACCTCCTCCCCGTTGGCGTTGCGGGCCACCAGGCGATTGGGGATCAGCGTCTGGGCGCGGCTGAGGGGAGAGCCGTCGGGATTTTCAACGCTGTGTTCCTGCACCAGCAGCCAGCGGTAGCCGCACTCCCGCAGGGCCGACACCAGGGCGAAGAGGGTGTCGGGGTGATTGGGCAGGTGCATCTCCGGCGGCGAGAAGCCCTTCACCCGCCCCAGGGCCTCGAGGCCGAACTGGGCCGCGAACTGGTGCTGCCAGGCGAGCAGCTGCAGCTTGAGATCGGGGATGGGGGTGGAGGGGGCCACCGCATGGCCCCAGAACGTGCCCAGAAACTCCACATGGGGCGTGAGCGCCGGATCGGTGGCCAGCCGCTGCAGGGCCTCCAGGATGTCGCCGCGGCCCATCTGCTCAAAACCCCAGAGCAGCGTGCCGGAGTAATCGAGCATGATCCGCGGGTTGCAACCCTCGGCGATCAGGCCGGGCAGGATGTCAACCAGACGTCGATAACACTGGGCGAACGGCTCGGCGTTGTGGTTGTCCCCCTCGTTGGGATGCTCCTGCATGTACTGCAGGTGGGAGATCAGTCCCCCATCCGCACCGGCGGGGATGGTGGGCTGGTGCATGTGCAGGGCACAGGCAAAGGCCGAATTCAGGCCCTCCAGGCTGAGAGTGGAGGGGGGGGGCGCTATGGGCCCCGGGCGTTGCACCACCGCCAGGATCTCCGCCTCCCGGCCGGCGATGGGGGGCAGGCCGTTCAGCGCCATGGCGGGATTGTCTGAGCCGCCACTCTGTCGCAGGGCAGCGCCGGCCGTGGCAGCCTCAGGCGATGACGCACAACCCCTGGTTCCATCGGCTGCTGTGCAGCCTGGCGGCCCTGCTGGTGACCCTGGCCCAGGCGGCACCGGCCTGGGCCCAGTTCAGCCTGCCGCCGCTGCCCTACGGCCCTGAGGCCCTGGAGCCCGCCATCGATGCCACCACGATGACGATCCACCACGACCGCCACCACGGGGCGTACGTGGCCAACCTCAACGGCCAGATCAAGGCCAACCCCAAGCTGGCCAACCTCAGCCTCGATGCCCTGCAGGGGCAGATCTCGCAGTTCCCCGCGGCGGTGCGCAACAACGGCGGCGGCCACTGGAACCACAGCCAGTTCTGGGCGGTGATGGCCCCGCCGGGGCAGGGGGGCTCCCCCTCCGAAGCGCTGCTGGCGGCGATCAACGCCAGCTTCGGCTCCCTGGAGGCCATGCAGACCCAGTTCAGCCAGGCGGCCGCGGCCCGCTTCGGCTCCGGCTGGGCCTGGCTGATCCGCAAAGCCGATGGCTCCCTCGCGATCACCAGCACCGCCAACCAGGACAACCCGCTGATGGATCTGCCCGAGCTGGAGCGGGGCACACCACTGCTGGGGCTCGATGTGTGGGAGCACGCCTACTACCTGAAGTACCAGAACCGCCGGCCCGACTACATCAGCGCCTGGTGGAGCGTGGTGAACTGGGAGGAGGTCAACCGTCGTTTCGCCGCCAGC
>Ga0194112_10000382_pt1 | contig 64376 bp, 62 predicted proteins | sample TA2MahC400mmetaG_FD_146191 | JGI IMG/M metagenome (GOLD analysis project Ga0194112, IMG submission 146191) | Freshwater microbial communities from Lake Tanganyika, Tanzania - TA2015016 Mahale Deep Cast 400m | ecosystem: Environmental > Aquatic > Freshwater > Lake | place: Tanzania: Lake... | reverse complement strand
CGAAACCAGCAAATCCTGATTGCCAGGTAAGTGAGTAGTTACGGCCTGGATCAAATCCAACGTTTGCGAGAACTTCGCGGATGTTCGCTTTATTTGGGATGTTCTCAGCGTTTAGTTCTTGGGCGTAACCCTGTTCAATCCAGCGCGCTGCCATCCAATCTGTTGGAGTGACAATGTCGTAACCAATATCAGAACCAATTGCGAGTTGGCCTTGGACTTTGCCATAGAAAGAATTGTTATCGTCGATATCTTCGGTATAAGTCGCGGTAATACCAGTTGCAGCCTCGAACTTCTTAAGTGTTGGGTATTCCTTCTTGTCCTCATCAAAATCTAGATAGAGCGGCCAATTTGCCCAACGAACAATTTTCTCGTCATCGCTTACATCAACGACGCCTTCGCCCTGCGAACTAGTCCCACCAGTTCCGCATGCAGCTAGCGTTCCTGCTCCGACAACTGCGCCGGCGCCAATTAGAAGTGAACGACGAGTCATCTGGGCGCGAATAAGAGCGCGCGTTTCTGGAGCTATAGATCCAAAGTCTTTGTTCATTGATTTTCTTTCTTTTCTAGTAGGGACAGACCAGAGGGAAGTGCGGGAAATCTACCAACCATCAAGCGTTGAGATTTGTCATGACATGCTTGATGCGGGTGTACTCCTCAAAGCCATAGCCAGATAGATCCTTGCCATAACCTGAGTGCTTAAAACCACCGTGAGGCATCTCAGCCACCATCGGGATATGGGTATTTATCCAGACACAGCCAAAGTCAAAAGCCTTTGCCATGCGCATCGCTCGACCATGATCTTTAGTCCAGACGCTTGAGGCGAGTCCGTACTTCACGCCATTTGCATAGCGGACGGCTTCCGCTTCATCGGTGAATTTTTGGATTGTGATGACTGGAGCGAAGATTTCATTTTGAATCATTTCATCATCTTGCTTTAGGTCAGCTACAACAGTTGGGGTCCAGAAATACCCGGGGCGATTTACTTTGCTGCCACCTGCTGTAACGCGGGCATGAGATGGGACTCGACTTAGGAATCCTTCTACGCGAGCAAGCTGATTGGCGTTATTTACTGGTCCAACCAAAACATCCTCATCTGGCATACCGACTTTGATGTTGTTCTTTGCCTGTTCAGTAAGCAGCGCAACTACATCTTCATAAGCGCTGGCCTCAACAATGACGCGTGTGGCAGCGGTGCAATCTTGGCCGGCATTGAAGTAGCCAGCGACTGCTATCCATTCACATGCTGCTTGAAGATTTGCATCATCAAAGATTACGACTGGGGCTTTGCCGCCTAACTCAAGGTGAACTTTCTTTAGATCCTTCGAAGCTTCCTTTGCAACTTCCATACCAGCGCGGACAGAACCAGTGATAGATACAAATTGTGGAATCTCGTGATCAACTAACAATCTTCCAGTTTCACGATCTCCAGTTACAACATTTATTACACCTTCAGGTAGAAACTCTTGCATCAACTCTGCCATCCAAATTGTTGAGACTGGGGTCGTGTCACTCGGCTTAAGGACGACGGTATTTCCAGCAGCAATTGCCGGAGCCCATTTCCATACCGCCATCATCATTGGATAGTTCCAAGGAGTTACTTGCGCGCAAACTCCGATTGGTTCGCGACGAATAAAAGATGTATGGCCTTTGAAATATTCGGCAGCAGAACGACCCTCAAGATGACGGGCAGCGCCAGCGAAGAAACGAATCTGGTCGAGCATCGGGCCAATCTCTTCGGCGCGAGTTACAGCGATTGGTTTACCTGTGTTCTCTGATTCAATCTTTATCAACTCTTCCGCGCGAGCTTCGATTGCATCGGCAATCTTGTTTATTGCTTTCTGGCGCTCACCGGGAGTCGAATCGCGCCAACTTTCAAAGGCGCTCTGGGCGGCGTTCATTGCCTTATCGATATCGGAAGCGTTAGAGACTGGCGCTTTTGCAAATACCTCACCAGTTGCAGGATTAATTAGATCCTGAGTCTTATCTGATGAAGAAGGAACGCTCTTGCCATTGATGAAATTCTGTAGCGTCTTCACGCAAACCTCCGCTGCCTTGGATTTAAGGTTTGGAGTCTAGTTATTTGGGCTAGTGATCATCAAGGTGTCATCCTTAATTTTCTCAGCAGCCGCTAGTTGGCCACATGCCCCATCAATCTCGCGCCCTCTCGTATCACGAACCGTTACCGGAACCCCGTAGTTCTCTAAGGTTCGAACAAAAGCGCGTTCATCCTCTTTGCGAGAGGCGGTCCATTTCGAACCTGGAGTTGGGTTAAGTGGAATCAGGTTTACATGGGCGTTACGGTTTTTTAACAATCTACCGAGAAGATCGGCTCGCCACGCCTGGTCGTTTACATCCTTTATCAGTGCATATTCAATTGAGTAGCGCCTTCCGGTCATATCTGAGTATTTATCGGCGGCGGCTAAAACTTCCTTCACTTTCCATCTTGTATTTATTGGAACCAAGGTGTCGCGCAGTTCATCATCCGGAGTATGAAGTGAGACAGCGAGCGTGACTGGAATTTGCTCTTCAATTAACTTCTCAATTCCAGTAACTAAACCAACGGTTGAAAGAGTTACCGAGCGCGCTCCGATTCCAAGCCCATCTGGTTGGGGCGAAGTTATATTTCTTAGGCTCTGTATGACAGCGTTGTAATTAGCAAGCGGCTCTCCCATTCCCATAAAGACAATATTGGAAAGTCGAATCGGACCACCGGGCATCTCACCTCTTGCACATGCACCAGATGCAGCAACGACTTGTGCCGTAATTTCAGCAGCGCTTAAATTTCTAGTTAGCCCTGCTTGACCTGTTGCACAGAAAGGACAGTTCATTCCGCAACCGGCTTGGGAAGAAATACAAACTGTTGCTCGGTCGGGATACTTCATGAGGACTGACTCAACTAAAACGCCATCATGAAGACGCCATAAATCTTTGCGAGTAGTGCCGCCATCACAGGAAATTGAGCGCACCAAAGTTATTAACTTAGCAAGAATCTTCGATTTAACTAGTTCTCTTGCGCTTGCCGGGAAATCACTCCATGAGTCCGGATCATCGTTGTAATGCGTGAAGTAGTGGGTTGCAATCTGGTTGGCACGAAATGCCGGAAGGTCAAAGCCTTGAACCCATTCACGCCGTTGCTCGGCTGGGATATCAGAGAAGTGTTCGGGCGCCTTTCCTTTACTCATCCGAACCGCTTAAGAACTTCGATGATGCCCCAGAAAACTGGCGCTGTAATTAGCGCCGAATCGATTCGATCCAACATTCCGCCATGTCCGGGAAGAACTGTGCCCATATCTTTAAGAGCAAGGTCACGCTTTATTGCGCTCTCAATCAAATCACCAACAGTTGCCGCTAGCACGCCAGCGACTCCGGCAAGGGCTCCAATCCAATAATCACGCTCAAGCCAATAATCAAAGGTGAGCGCCGTTCCGAGCGCGGTAAATAAGAGCCCGCCGATAAAACCTTCCCAAGTCTTCTTAGGAGAAATCTTTGGGGCCATCGGATGCTTTCCAATTAGTACCCCGGTTAAGTAAGCAAAGGTGTCATTAAGACCGACAATGAAGACCAAGACACATATGTAGGCAAACCCATCTCCAGATCTTGCAAGTAAGAATATGAAGCCAGAGATAAAACCTGGGTACATAAGTGCAAAAGCGGTACCAGTTGCTTGCTTAACAAACCCTTCAGTTCCTCGAAGTAATTGGAGGAAAAACAGAACAATTACTGAGGCAACAAAGGAGATAGTGAGCCCGGGAAGGCCAGCGAACCAAGCACTCGTAATCATCGCCGTTGTGGCTATAAGTAGTTGTGGGAAATTAACTTTTATCTCGCGAGCGTTAAATGCCGTGCTCAATTCGTGGAGCGCAAGTAATACGGCAGTAAGAACAAAGGCCGCGAAAAGAATTGGTACGAAGGCGATTGAGGTAAAAATAATTGCAAGTAGAGCTAGGCCAACAATTATCGACGGAATTAACTTGCGACCGGCCTTCTTATTTATCGCCTCGTTAATAGAGTGTAGATCGCTCATAGCGGAAGCGAGGCTTTAGACCTCGAGTAGCTCTGCCTCTTTATGCTTTAGTAGATCATCGATTTTTGCGACGTGATCCGAGGTAAGTTTCTCTAGTTCCTTCTCGCCACGAGTTAAATCATCTTTTCCGATCTTGCCATCCTTCTCAAGCTTCTCCATCGCATCTTTTGCATTACGGCGGATAGCGCGGATTGCGACCCGTGAATCTTCCGCTTTTCCTTTTGCAATCTTGATAAATTCCTTACGGCGCTCCTCGGTTAATTGTGGGAAATTAACTCGGATAACATTTCCATCTCCCCCAGGATTTACCCCGAGATCGGATTCGCGAATAGCTTTCTCAATCGAAGCGGTTGCGCCCTTGTCATAAGGGGTAATGAGAGCAAGGCGAGCCTCAGGGACTTGGACGGTTGCAAGTTGTGAGAGCGGCGTTGCGGTTCCGTAATACTCGACCATAATTTTTGCGAACATCGAAGGATGTGCGCGTCCGGTTCTAATAGCGGCGAAATCTTCCTTTGCGACATCGACAGCTTTATTCATCTTGGTATTCGCATCTGCGAGTACTGGTTGAGTTGTCATGTCGCTCCCTTTATCTACCGAGTTATCTCAATCAACAATTAGTTGACCAAGGTCCCTATCTTCTCACCGCGAACGGCTCTTGCAATATTGCCCTTCTCAAGCAAATTAAAGACCACAATCGGCAACTTATTCTCACGGCAGAGCGAGAAGGCGGCTGCATCGGCAACTGCTAGCGACTTACTTAAGACCTCGTCGTAAGAGATGTAATCAAACTTTTTGGCGCTTTTATCTCTTCTTGGATCTGCGTTATAAACACCATCAACGCCACTCTTTGCAAGAAGCAGCGCATCAACGCCAATTTCAAGTGCGCGCTGGGCGGCAACGGTATCGGTTGTGAAAAATGGCATTCCTGCTCCAGCGCCGAAGATCACAACTCGACCTTTTTCAAGATGGCGGATTGAGCGGCGTGGGATGTAAGGCTCTGCAACTTGACCCATTGTGATTGCAGTTTGAACTCGGGTATCGATTCCCTCTTTCTCAAGGAAATCTTGAAGCGCAAGGCAGTTCATTACTGTGCCGAGCATGCCCATATAGTCAGCGCGAGCGCGATCCATTCCGCGCTGTTGCAACTCTGCGCCACGGAAGTAATTACCGCCACCGACGACGATTGCGACTTCTACCCCGGAGCGGACAACATCTGCGATCTGTTTTGCGACATCATTTACAACATCGGGATCAACACCGAGGCCTTTCTCGCCACCGAATACTTCGCCAGAAAGTTTAAGGAGCACTCGTTTATAGCTCTTACGTTCATTAGCCATCCGAGTGCTCCTTCCAGACCTAATTCTACTTCTTTGGTTGCGTTTACCTTACTGTCCTACGCGGAAGCGATAGAACTTTGTTATTGCAACGCCACCTTCGGTTGCTACCTGTTGGACGCTCTTCTTCTGGTCTTTAGCGAAGGCCTGCTCAAGTAGAGCAACTTCCTTCACAAAGCCAGTCACGCGACCATCCACGATCTTTGCAATCGCGGCATCAGGCTTACCTTCATTACGAGCAGTCTCCTCAGCCAGGCGACGCTCATTTGCAATTACATCAGCAGGTATCTCATCGCGTTGTAGGTACGTTGGCGCAAAGGCGGCAATATGTTGGGCCACATCTTTTCCAACTTCGCTATTTGCTTTGTTCATACCAACAATAACGCCAACTTGTGGTGGTAGGTCGGGGCTAGTGCGATGTAGATAAAGTGCATTTGCGCTTGAATCAATCACAGCAATCCGGCGAAGTTCAATCTTCTCACCGAGGGTTGCATTCGCTTCATCAATCGCGGCCTGGACGGATTTCCCATTAGGCAGATTTGAGGCAACAAATGCCGCTAAATCAGATTGCTTTGAAGCGAAAAGATGTGAGACCAACTCTTCTGCCACAGCTTGGAAGCGCTCGCCCTTAGCAACGAAATCTGTTTCGCAATTCAACTCAAGCAAGACCGCAGCCCCGTCATCGGACTTTGCAGTAACTAGCCCGTTTGAAGTTGCTCGCCCTTCGCGTTTTGTGACGCCCTTTAAGCCCTTTACACGGATAACTTCGATTGCCTTATCAAAGTCGCCACCAGTCTCATCGAGTGCTTTCTTGCAATCGAGCATTCCGGCAGCAGTTACCTCGCGAAGACGCTTTACATCATCTGCTGTGTAAGCCACTTAGGAACCTGCACTTTCAGTTGCGCCTTCAGTTGCTGGCGCTCCAAGTAGATCCTTCTCCCAATCTGCAAGAGGTTCACCAGCTGCAACAGTTTCCGCTCCAGCCTTTGCGGCTTCGGCCGCTTCCTTTGCGATGTTGGCAGAGCGCGCCTGTAGTCCAGCGGCTATCGCATCAGCAATAACGCGAGTTAAAAGTTGGATTGAACGGATTGCATCATCATTTCCAGGAATCTTGAAATCAACTTCATCTGGGTCGCAATTAGTATCAAGGATTGCGATGACTGGGATTCCGAGTTTCTTCGCCTCAGCAACAGCGAGGTGCTCAAGCTTTGTATCTACAACCCAGACAGCCGCAGGCAACTTTGTCATATTGCGAATACCGTCGAGGTTCTTATTTAGCTTCTCGCGCTCACGACGGAGCAAGAGCAATTCCTTCTTAGTTAATACTTGATCATTTGAAGCTTCTAGCGCTTCTAATTCTTTTAGACGCTGAACGCGCTTATAAACAGTCGGGAAATTTGTGAGCATTCCACCGAGCCAACGCTCAGTCACGTATGGCATACCAACGCGCTTTGCCTGGGTCTGGATTGGTTCGTGTGCTTGTTTCTTAGTGCCGACAAAGAGGATGTTTCCACCCTTTGCGACTGTATCTTTAACAAAGTCATATGCCTTATCAATAAGTGCAAGTGACTGTTGGATATCGATTATGTAGATACCGTTGCGCTCGGTGAAAATAAAGCGCTTCATCTTTGGATTCCAGCGACGAGTCTGGTGTCCGAAATGAACACCGCTGTCGAGGAGTTCTCGCATTGTTACAACCGCCATGGCGGCACGCTCCTTCATGCGAACTTTTTTCGTTCGCCTCGGTTGGTGAGCTAGCGCTTTGCTAACTCTCTAGCGTCTTGGCACCGACTGGCTCATTAGAGCCGGACCGAAATGGCTTCCTCTTTATCTCGCGAGCAGCGAGGAGAGGTAGACGCGTGAAGTCACAGATTGCTCTGTGCGGAGCGCATACTACCTGGGTAGATTGAAGGCATGGCAAATGCAGTTCCCTCGCGAAACCTCGCCTTGGAACTTGTCCGGGTAACTGAAACTGCCGCAATCGCAGCCTCAAGATGGGTCGGCCGGGGCGATAAAAATGAAGCTGATCAATCCGCCGTCGATGGCATGCGCAAGATGATCAACACCGTCGCTATGGATGGAATCATCGTGATTGGTGAGGGAGAGAAGGACCAAGCCCCGATGCTTTATAACGGTGAGCGCGTTGGCGATGGAACCGGACCCAAAGTAGATGTTGCTGTAGATCCCATAGATGGAACCACACTCACATCAAAGGGAATGGCAAATGCAATTAGCGTCATCGCACTTGCCGAACGCGGCACCATGTTTGATCCCACTGCAATTTTCTATATGCGAAAGATCGCCGTAGGTCCGGAGGCTGCTGGGGTAATAGATATAACTGCGCCGACAGATGTAAACCTAAAGAAGATTGCTAAGGCCAAGGGTTTAGATGTCGAATCGCTAACTGTCGTATTGCTTGACCGGCCACGTCATGATGAATTAGTAAAAGAAATCCGCGCCGTTGGATCCCGAATTAAATTTATAACCGATGGTGATGTTGCCGGTGCGGTAGAGGCGGCCAGGCCAGGAACTGGTATTGATGTTCTGATGGGAATTGGAGGCACACCCGAAGGAATTATCGCGGCCTGTGCCATGAAATGCCTTGGGGGCGAGATCCAAGGAATCCTGCATCCTCGAAGTGATGAAGAGCGGACAAATGCAACGAATAAGGGGTTTGACCTGACAAAGGTTTTACAAACGAATGACTTAGTGAAAGGTGAAGATGTCTTCTTCGCTGCAACCGGAATTACGGATGGCGAATTACTTTCGGGAATCCGTTACACAAGTACTCATATCGAATCAAATTCTTTAGTGATGCGTTCAAGATCGAAGACAATTAGAACGATATATAGCGAGCACCCGCTCGTTTAGTTAAACTCTTTTGGTTCAAGCTCTTGGATGGGCTTGTTCGTAAGCTTTCTTCAATCTCTCTTCGGTCACATGAGTGTAAATCTGGGTAGTTGAAAGAGAGGAGTGGCCGAGAATCTCCTGTACGGTTCTTAAATCAGCACCCCCTTCAAGTAAATGGGTAGCGGCTGAATGGCGAAGTGCATGTGGCCCAAGTCTTAGATCACGTCCAATCGCTTCAGTTGCCTCATAGACAACATCTCGCACTACGCGTTGATCAATTCGCTTTCCTCTCGAGCCAAGAAAAAGTGCAGCCCCACTTGAATAATTTGCCAACTTAGCTCTTGCCTCATTTAGCCATCTATCGATTGCGCGTAAAGCGGGAAGCCCGAGAGGAACAATGCGCTCTCGATTACCTTTTCCGATTACGCGAAGAGTGCACCGCTCGCGATCAACATCGCCAAGGTCAAGTCCAACTAGCTCTGAGACACGGATTCCGCTTCCATACAAGACTTCTACTATCGCAAGATCTCTAATTGAATTTGGAGACTCATCTTCCGATGCTCGCTGCTCAAGATATGCGATTACTTCGGATGCGCTATCGATATCCAAGATTTCTGGAAGAGCGCGTTCAGGTCTTGGCGCAACTAAATCTCGCCCGATGTCTTTCGCAAGCCACCCATGTTTTGCGCCCCAATATGTAAAGGCCCTTATTGAAACAACGCGACGAGTAATTGAGGCTCTCGCTGCTCCACGAACTTGAAGATTAGCTAGCCAGGAGCGGAGATGATTGAGTTCTAATTGTGAGAATTCCGTGATGCCCAACTCATTTATATGGGTAAGCATGGACTCTAAATCAGCCAAATATGCACGGACCGAATTTTCCGAGAGATTTCGCTCGGTTCGAAGGTGCTCTCCGTACGCGCGCTCGAGATCTTGGTCAAGCGACATAGCAAAAGGTTACTCGTCTTTATGGCTGGGGGTTAATAGACACAGCGTTGCTAATAAGCAACACTAGAGCCAAGCTGATTTCAGAGACTGTGGATTGAATCCCGCTCTTTGTCAGAAGTGAGTGCGGTAATGCGCACACATTGAATGGAGCAAAGTTGAAGATTGAGTTAGTCGTGAGTGACGATTGCCTTATCCCCCAATTAACAAAAGTTGAAGGACTTGTTAGGGTCTTAATAGGTATTCAGAATGACTTTGATGACATCCTCGATCTCTGCGCCGGTAACTTAAGTAATGATGAGATTGCTCATGTTCATAAACTCTGGTCTGATGATGAGTTTCCGCGAAATTTTCGGCGCGAAGGCCCAAATTTAATTATTACTTCCCGCGACGACTAAGGGCGCCGAGGGCTATCAAAAGAGTTTCGGGAGAAACTTCTAACGCCTCACAAAGAGGTGCAATCACATCAATCCCAGGGGTCCGCTCTTGTCTGAAGTACCGCGAGAGCGAGCCCCTGTCTATCCCGGTCTTCTCTTGTAACTCTCCCAAGCCGGAGAATCCCAACTCACGCATCCGTTTTTGTAACCACTCTGCGCTCTCTTGCGCTGAAACTCGCGAACCTCTTTTGTACGCGTTCGCCATCTCATCTCCTACTCGGGTTGTGCGCCTTTCCTAAGCAAACCATAAGTTAGGGCATCTTCAAGTGCCATCGCGGAGGCGGCGATTACATTCTCGTGGACTCCGACTGTGCTCCACTCGCCTTGGCCATCTGAGGTCTCAACAAGAACTCGCGTAACAGCTCCGGTGCCGAGTCTTCCCTCCAGGATGCGAACCTTGTAATCGGTTAGTTCAAGTCCCTTTATCTCAGGGAAGATACTTTCTAAACCATTACGAAGCGCATTATCGATTGCGTTAACTGGACCATTCCCGGAGCCAGAAGACTCAATTCTCTTACCCCTAGCGATTACAACAACGCTTGCTCTTGAGGTGACGCTTTGATCTGGATTTTGATCGACAGTGGTCTCCCACTTCTCAATGGTGAAGTACTTAGGACGCTTACCCTCGACTTCTTCGCGCAGTAAGAGTTCAAAGGAGGCATCTGCGGCTTCAAAGGTAAAACCTTTTGACTCTAACTCCTTTACTCGCTCAACAATTCTTGTTGGAATCGCTTTATCGTCGCCAAGTTTTATTCCTAGCTCCTGTGATTTCAATTCAATAGAAGCCCTTCCAGCCATATCTGAAACGAGCATTCGCATATCGTTTCCAACGCTTTCTGGGTCTTCATGTTGATACATAGCTGGATTGACCTTTATTGCAGAGGCATGTAGTCCGGCTTTATGGGCAAAGGCAGAGACACCTACATAAGGTTGGCGCGCGCTCGGAGAAACATTCGTAACTTCAGCAACGGCATGTGAGATTCTAAAAGCTTCTTCTAACTTACCTTCAGGGAGAACTTGCTTATTCTTCTTTAGCTGCAAATTTGCAACTATTGAGACGAGATCAGCATTACCGGTCCGCTCACCGTAACCATTTATCGTTCCTTGGACATGAGTCACACCGGCAGCAACAGCTGCAAGTGAGTTGGCGATGGCACAGCCGGTGTCGTTATGGCAATGAATTCCGAGGCGAGCCGAGCTCTTTCCGAGCACTTCATGTACAACTTGGGAGAGTTCATCAGGCAGCATTCCGCCGTTGGTATCACAGAGCGCAATTACATCAGCTCCGGATTCTGCTGCGACTCGGACAACTTCAAGAGCGTAATTTGCATTTGAAGAATAGCCATCAAAGAAATGTTCGGCATCTAGAAATACGCGCTGACCGTTCCTGCGTAAGAATGTAATTGAGTCGCGAATCATGGCGAGGTTCTCATCGAGTGAGGTACGAAGTGCGAGTTCGACATGGCGATCGTGAGATTTAGCAACAAGAGTTACAACTGGGGCGCCCGAGTCGGCGAGTGCTCGAAGTAGCGCATCATCTTCGGCTTTTACATTTGGGCGACGGGTTGCACCGAAGGCAACAAAGGTTGCGTTCTTTAATTTCAATTCGCGCTTAGCTAATTGGAAGAATTCAGTATCTTTTGGATTAGCCCCAGGCCACCCACCTTCAATAAAACCCACCCCCAGGTCATCTAGGTGGCGGGCGATAGTTAATTTGTCGTGAACTGAGAGATTTAAGCCTTCTTGCTGGGCTCCATCTCTAAGTGTGGTGTCATAAACGTGGAATGAATCAGAAAGTGCCATCAGCAGACTTTCTTCATCCAGCCATGTTTATCTTCGATTGTTCCGTGTTGAATTCCAAGTAAGTGATTACGGATCTCCATGGTGATAGTGCCCGGAGTTCCATCGCCGGTAATCCATGTTCCGGCTGCGCTCTTTGCGGTTCCAACTGGAGCGATTACAGCTGCGGTTCCACAGGCAAAGATTTCAGAGATCTCACCGCTGGCAACGCCATCGCGCCACTCATCGATATTGATCATTCCCTCTTCGGTCTTATAGCCAAGATCTCGTGCAACGGTTAGAACAGAGTCGCGCGTTATTCCGGGGAGAAGAGTTCCGGTTAATTTAGGAGTAAAGATAGTTGCGTCTCTGCCTTTTCCTTTTACAAAGTAAAGGTTCATTCCGCCCATCTCTTCAACCCAGCGACGCTCGATTGCATCTAACCAAACAACTTGATCACAACCTTTAGTCGCTGCTTGCTGTTGGGCAAGAAGAGAAGCGGCGTAGTTACCACCACACTTTGCCTCGCCTGTTCCACCGAGTGCAGCGCGGACATATTCAGTTGAGATCCAAACCGTTACCGCTTTAGCGGCATTGAAATAAGCAGCAGCTGGTGTTGCAATCACGGAGAAGAGAGCTTTATTTGAAGGGCGTACTCCAAGTCCAACTTCAGTTGCAATCATGAAGGGGCGGATATAAAGAGATTCACCGATTTTCTTGGGAACCCACGGCGCATCTTCGCGAACTAGCGCTTCAACACACGAAACAAAGTCGGCGACTGGTAATTCAGGAAGAGTTATTCGCGCGGCGCTCTTGGCAAAGCGAAGTCCATTTGCATCTGGGCGAAATAGCGCAATTGAGCCATCTGGTTGTGAGTAGGCCTTCATCCCCTCGAAAATCTCTTGACCATAGTGAAAAACCATGGTTGCCGGGTCTAAAGAGAGCGGTCCATAAGGACATACCTTCGCATCTTGCCAACCGTTAGCGGCGCTCCATTCGGCAAGAACCATATGGTCGGTGAAGTACTTTCCAAAACCAGGTTCAGCAACATAGCCATCTCTAGTTGCATCTGGGACCGGATTTGGAGAGCGCTTTATTTCAATTTTCATTTGATTGCTCCGGCGAGCGCTGCGCCAATCTCACTTGTGGAACGTTTCTTATCGCCCCTTGTTGCTAAATCGCTTTCAACCGCACGCTCAACATCAAGGGCAGCATCTTCATGGCCAAGATGACGGAGCATCAAGGCAACTGACATTACAGTTGCTGTTGGATCAGCAATTCCTTTACCAGCGATATCGGGGGCTGAGCCATGGACTGGTTCAAACATTGATGGGAATTTTCGCTCTGGATTTATATTTCCAGATGCAGCAAGTCCAATTCCGCCGCATATTGCAGCTGCGATATCGGTCAAGATATCTCCGAATAAATTATCTGTTACTACAACATCAAAGCGTTCTGGGTTAGTAACAAAGAACATCGAGGCCGCATCGACATGGAGATAATCTGTACTTACTTCTGGAAACTCTTCTGCAACTTCGTTGAAGGTACGGGTCCATAAACTTCCAGCTCGCACGAGAACATTATTTTTGTGAACAAGCGTCAATTTCTTTCGTGGTCGCTTCATCGCACGGGCGAAGGCATCGCGAATTACGCGCTCAGCGCCTCGGCGAGTGTTAAGGCTCTCCTCCGTTGCAATTTCAGCGCTAGTTCCTTCGGCAAGGACGCCACCTGCGCCAACATAAGGACCTTCGGTTCCTTCTCGTACAACTATGAAATCTATTTGGGATTCGGTGCGAAGTGGGCTCTTAACGCTTGGATATAACTTTGCTGGACGAAGATTTACATAGTGATCAAAAGTGAAGCGAAGTTTTAGCAGAAGTCCGCGCTCTAGTACCCCGCTTGGAACACTTGGATCACCTACTGCGCCAAGGAGAATCACATCAAAAGCCTTTAATTCCTCAAGAATTGGGGCGGGAAGGGTCTCACCACTCTTATGCCAGAGCCGTGCGCCTAGTTCAAATTCTTTCTTATTAAACGAAAGTCCGTATTTCTTCTCTACCGCGGCAAGTACGCGCAAACCCTCAGCGACGACTTCGGGTCCGATGCCATCGCCTGGGATTACTGCAAGTTTGAAGGAACTCATACTTTTAATGAGACCGTCCTTGCAAGGTTTGCGCCAGTTGCTTTAGCAACGCTTTCAACCATTGCACTTGGGACTGCGGAGTCAACAGTGATAGCCATCAACGCTTCGCCGCCAGCTGAACTTCTCCCAACTTGCATACTTGCGATATTTATTCCGGACTTTCCAAGAGTTTCGCCAACAACTCCAACAATGCCTGGGCGGTCGGTGTAGCGAAGGAACAAGAGGTGATCTGTGGGCGGAAGATCTAGATCAAATTTATCAATCGCAATAATCTTCTCCGTTTTCTTTATTCCCATTAGCGTTCCATCAACCGTTATATGAGTGCCATTACTAAACGCAGCTTTAAGTGAGATCATGCTGCGATACTCAGGGCTAACCGGATCAGTAGTTACAGTTGAGGTAAATCCACGCTCTTGGGCAAGACCTGGGGCATTTACATATGTGACATCTTCGGCGCCAGTTGTAACAAGCGCACCTTTAAGAGCAGATGTAGCAAGGATGGAACAGTCATACTCGCTCACCTCTCCCCTTACGATTACTTCGACAGAGACTGGAAGTTCATCGGCGAGAGCAGTTGCAACTTGGGAGAGTTTTTCAACAAGTGGAAGTGATGGGCGAATCTCTTGATGAATCTCGCCACCTTTAACATTTACTGCATCAGGAACTAATTCACCGGCAAGTGCTTTGCGAACTGAGATTGCAACCGCAATTCCGGCTCGCTCTTGCGCTTCATCGGTTGAGGCCCCAAGGTGAGGGGTCGCAACAACGTTATCGAGTGCAAATAACGGTGAATCAGTGCATGGTTCGGTTGCAAATACATCAAGACCTGCGCCAGCAACTCGACCCTCTTTTAGAGCGTCAAATAAGGCCGATTGATCTAGTACCCCACCGCGCGCAGCGTTGATGATGCGCACAGTTGGCTTTACCTTCTTTAGCGCATCGACTCCGATTAAGTTGGCAGTTTCCTTTGTCTTAGGAAGATGAATTGTTATGAAATCAGAGCGTTTCAAAAGTTCATCTAGCGAGACTAGATCAACGCCAAGTTTAGCAGCTCGTGATGGTTGTAGATATGGATCATAAGCAATCACGTTCATTCCGAAGGCTTGCATGCGAGTCGAGACAAGTTGCCCGATTCTTCCAAAGCCAACGATGCCAAGGGTTTTTTCAAATAGCTCAGCGCCGGTGAACTTAGAGCGGGCCCATTTACCACCGCGCAGGGCCACATTTGCTGGGACAACAAATCTTGCAGATGCAAGTAGAAGTGAGATTGCAAGTTCAGCTGCACTTACGATGTTGGAAGTCGGCGCATTAACAACCATCACACCTGCTGTTGTTGCAGCTGGGATATCGACGTTATCTAGACCGACTCCGGCGCGCGCAATAACTTTAAGTCCTTTAGCTGCAGCGATTGCTTCTTGATCCATCTTTGTAGCAGAGCGGATCAAGACGGCGTCAACGCCTTTAGCAAGCTCAGCAAGTAGCTCAGTGCGATTAGCGCCATCACAATTTCGAATCTCGAAATCTGGGCCGAGCGCATCTACCGTTGCTGGGCTTAGCTCTTCAGCAATTAGAACGATTGGTTTACTCACGCGCTGCAGAACCTTCCTTGTAATCATCTTTATTTGATGACTTAACCCATGACATCATCGCACGCAGATCGCGTCCAACTTTCTCAATTGGGTGGCTCTCGCCCTTTGCACGAAGCGCCTTAAATTCCGGCGCGCCGGCATCTTGATCTTCAATAAAGCGTTTTGCGAATGCGCCACTTTGGACATCTGCAAGGACAGCTTTCATATTCTCTTTAACGCTCGGATCAATAACGCGTGGCCCTGAGATGTAATCGCCATATTCAGCGGTATCTGAGACCGACCATCTCTGCTTTGCGATTCCGCCCTCATACATAAGGTCAACGATTAGCTTTAACTCATGAAGGCACTCGAAGTAGGCAACTTCTGGTTGATAGCCCGCTTCGATTAGAGTTTCAAATCCATACATAACTAATTGGGAAGCGCCGCCACATAGAACGGATTGTTCACCGAAGAGATCTGTCTCAGTTTCCTCTTTAAAAGTGGTGAGGATTGCGCCAGCGCGAAGGCCACCAATCGCCTTTGCGTAAGAGAGCGTTAACGGCCAGGCGTTACCAGTTGCATCTTGTTCGACTGCAACGATATCGGGCACACCTCTTCCGGCAACATACTCACGGCGAACTAAATGTCCTGGTCCCTTTGGCGCAACCATGCAGACATCAACATTTGCAGGTGGCTTGATGTAACCAAAGCGAATATTGAAACCATGTCCGAAGAAGAGCGCATCTCCAGGTTTTAAGTTTGGCTCAATAGATTCCTTATAGATGTGGCGCTGCTTATGATCCGGGGCGAGCAACATAATTACTGTTGCTTCTTTAACAGCCTCCGCGACAGTTACAACGCGAAGCCCTTCTTCCTCTGCCTTGGCGCGTGACTTTGATCCTTCGGCAAGACCAACGCGGATATCAACGCCGCTATCGCGCAAGCTAAGTGCGTGAGCGTGGCCTTGTGAGCCATAACCGATGACAGCGACATTCCTTCCTTGGATGATTGAAAGATCTGCATCTTCCTCATGATAGATCGTTGCCACGTTATCTCCTCTTTTCTTTTCTCCGACTAGTACTTCTACTAGTTCTGGTAATCCTTGGTCTGCTCATGACTTTCAGATGTTGCAAGTCCAGTCTCAATCGCAGTCTGTTCGGCGAGAGTCTTCGCGCCGAGCTCTAATGCGATCGAACCTGATTGGACCAATTCCTTTATGCCAAACTTCGAAAGACGATTTACCATCTCAGCTAAATCTTTCGCGCTGGCAACGGCTTGGATAATGCAGACGCCATCTCGTTCATCGACAATCTCAGCAGCCAAACCGGCGAGGCTGGGCTTAATATCTGCTGATTTTCCAGTGACTTTGAGAAGCAAAAGCTCCCTTTGATGAGCCATACTCTCAGTCATCTCTTGGATACCGATCACATTTACTAATTTATAAAGCTGGGCGCTTACCTGATCAAGGGCATGGCCGTCAAGATTTAGCACGATTGTCATACGCGATACTTGTGGATCTTCAGTTGGACCAACAGCGAGTGAGTCGATGTTGTAACCGCGACGCGAGAAGAGGCTAGCTACGCGGGCGAGAACGCCGGGGCTATTTTCTACAAGTACCGAAAGTGTTTGCTGGGCCATGGTTATAGTTCCTGTGAATCCCAATCCGGCGCCATCTCTTTGGCAATCATGATGTCATCGTTAGAAGTTCCAGCTGCAACCATCGGCCAGACCATCGCATCGCGGTGAACGCTAAAGTCAACAACGACTGGTGCATCATTTATTGAATTAGCTTCTTTGATGATGCGATCAACATCGCCCTTGGATTCGCACCTTAATCCCACGCAACCCATCGCTTCGGCAAGTTTTGCAAAATCTGGGATCCGCTTTGAATGAAGATCGGTATTTGAGTAACGCTCTTTATAGAACAAGGTCTGCCATTGACGCACCATGCCGAGGCTCTCGTTATTAATGATTGCAACTTTGACCGGAATATCATTTAGCGCGCAGGTAACTAATTCTTGATTGGTCATTTGGAAGCAACCATCGCCATCAATCGCCCATATCGGGGTATCTGGGGCGCCAACTTTTGCACCCATCGCAGCAGGAACTGCGTAACCCATAGTTCCAAGTCCGCCAGAGTTCAACCAACTTCTTGGATTTTCATACTTGATAAATTGCGAAGCCCACATCTGGTGCTGTCCGACCCCCGCAACATAAATTGCATCCGGGCCAGTTAATTGACCAATTCTTTCGATTACATATTGGGGCGAGACCGATCCATCACTTGGTTCGTTATAGCCGAGTGGATAGGTAGAACGAAGTGAGTTCATCTGGCGCCACCAAGTTGTTAGATCTGGTTTGCGCTTTTTAAATTCTTGCTCAACGGCCGGGGCAAGTTCACGCATGATGGGAGCGAGATCTCCAATTATCGGGACATCGGCATAGCGGTTCTTACCGATTTCAGCTGGGTCGATATCGGCATGAATGATCTTTGCATTTACAGCGAAAGTACTTAGCTTTCCGGTAACTCGATCATCAAAACGAGCGCCCAGGGTTATCAAGAGATCCGCCTTTTGTAAGGCAGTAACAGCAGCAACTGTTCCATGCATGCCCGGCATACCAAGATGTTGCGGGTGCGAATCTGGGAATGCACCGCGCGCCATCAAAGTTGTTACGACTGGTGCGCCAACAACTTCAGCTAATTTAAGTAGTTCCTTTGCGGCATTTGCCTTAATGACTCCACCGCCGACATAAAAGACTGGCTTAGTTGATTCAGCAATTAGAGCTGCCGCATCGCGAATCGACTTTGAATCTGGTTCTAGTTGCGGGCGATAACCACGAAGTTCAGCGCGCTTTGGGTAAGTGAAGGTTGTCATCTTCTGTAGGGCATCTTTTGCAATATCAACAAGAACTGGACCGGGGCGACCAGAGCCGGCGATGTAAAAGGCCTCAGCAATCGCTTTAGGAATATCGAGTGGATCTGTAATTAAATAATTGTGTTTTGTTATTGGCATTGTGATGCCACGGATATCTGCCTCTTGAAACGCATCGGTTCCAATCGCAGGACCTGGGACTTGGCCGGTTATTGCAACCATGGGAACTGAGTCCATATGTGCATCAGCAAGTGGCGTTACAAGATTTGTAGCTCCCGGTCCCGAAGTTGCGATACAGACGCCAACTTTTCCAGTGACTTGCGCATAACCAGTAGCTGCGTGGCCGGCGCCTTGTTCATGGCGAACCAATATGTGGCGAATCTTTGAATCATAAATTGGGTCGTATGCCGGAAGGATGGCTCCGCCTGGGATGCCGAACATGACATCAACGCCTGCACGCTCAAGTGATTTCACTAGGGCCTGGGCCCCAGTTATTTCATTGCTCATGTTTGACTCCTTTCCTTAAATATTTCGCGCCCTATTAATGCAAAAACCCTCAGTTTCCTGAGGGTGCGCGTGATCTTCTATTTAGATCACGCGCAACGAATCACCACCACTGAAGAGAGAACGGTGTTCGTTGACATGGGCAGAATTATTCCGTCACGAAATGGGTGTAGTCAACCCCTGAGATGCTCATCTCAGGATTTGGAACTAGTCGCAGACCGCTCCCCGCGAGGCTGAACCCACTAACTTCACATATTTACCGAGAACGCCGGATGTGTATCGCGGAGGAAGTGGCTTAAACGATTTACGGCGCTCAACCAATTCCTTCTCATCAACTAGCAAATCAAGAGTGCGCGCTTTGATATCGATACGGATGCGATCGCCATTTTTAACAAGTGCAATTGGACCGCCATCAACAGCTTCTGGTGAGACATGGCCAACACATAGACCAGTTGTGCCACCTGAGAATCTGCCATCAGTAATTAGCAATACTGATTTACCAAGTCCAGCGCCTTTGATTGCGCCCGTAATCATCAACATCTCGCGCATTCCAGGTCCACCTTTCGGACCTTCATATCTAATTACAACTACATCGCCAGCTTGGATTGTTCCATTTTCAAGCGCTTCCATCGCGCTCTGCTCTCGTTCGAATACTCGAGCAGGACCTTCAAATGAATCAACGCCAACTCCAGCAACTTTTGTTACTGCACCTTCTGGAATAAGTGAGCCAGAGAGGATTGTGATTCCACCACTTGCGGCAAGAGGTGAAGAGGTTGCTTTCAAAATCTGGCCATCTGGATCAGGGGGTGAAAGCTCGGCAAGATTCTCTTTCATAGTCTTGCCAGTAACTGTTAAGCAATCACCATGAATTAGTCCTGCATCAAGGAGCGCGCGTAGAACTACAGGAACGCCGCCAACCTTGTCGACATCGCTCATCACATATTTTCCGAATGGCTTTAAATCACCAAGGAGTGGCACCTTTGAACCAACGCGATGGAAATCATTCATCTCTAGCTCAACTTTTGCTTCATGGGCGAGTGCAAGTAAGTGGAGAACGGCGTTTGTGGAACCGCCGAGTGCCATGAGGATTGTGATCGCATTTTCAAATGCTTGCTTAGTCAAAATGTCGCGGGTGCGAATTCCCTGGCGAATTAATTCAACGACTGCGGCTCCGGATTTAACAGCGTAAGCATCGCGTCGTCTATCAACCGAAGGTGGCGCAGCCGAGCCAGGAAGTGAGAGGCCAAGCGCTTCGCCAATCGATGCCATCGTATTTGCGGTGTACATACCGCCGCATGCACCTTCACCGGGGCAAATCGCGCGCTCAATCTTGTCTACTTCTTCTTGCGAGATAAGTCCTCGGGCACAAGCTCCTACTGCTTCAAAAGCATCAATCAGCGTTACATCGCGGCCATCTACTTTTCCGGGAAGTATCGAACCGGCATATACGAGAACGCTTGCAACATTAAGCCTCGCTGCCGCCATCATCATTCCTGGAAGTGACTTATCGCAACCTGCAAAGGTAACTAAGCCATCAAGGCGTTCTGCTTCCATCACAGTTTCAACTGAGTCAGCAATTACCTCTCGTGAAACGAGTGAGAAATGCATTCCTTCATGTCCCATAGAAATTCCATCTGAGACGGAGATAGTTCCGAATTGCATCGGGAAACCACCGGCATCAATCACACCTTGCTTTGATGCTTTAGCGAGGCGATCGAGTGACAAATTACATGGGGTGATTTCATTCCAAGATGAAGCAATTCCAATTTGAGGCTTGACCCAATCAGCATCAGTCATGCCAACCGCGCGAAGCATTCCGCGAGCGGGCGCACGCTCTAAGCCATCAGTTACAAGATAGGAACGGGGCTTCATTGGATTTTTCATGCTTGTCCTAAATGTTTTAGTAGTAGTTCCCTTACTTTAGCGGCATCGGCTTGACCTTTGGTCTCTTTCATAACTGCGCCGATTAGCGCCCCAGCGGCTGGGATATGTCCGCCCCTAACTTTCTCAGCAACTTCAGGCTGGGCTTTAATTGAATTCACAATCGCAGCCATAAGAGCAGAGTCATCTGATACAACTTTGATGCCACGCTTTTCAATAATCTCACGTGGCCGACCTTCGCCATTTATTACACCTTCTACAACTTGGCGGGCCAACTTATCGGTTAGCTCACCCTTACCAATTAGCGCAACAACTTCTGCGACATCATTTGGGGTAATCGGAAGTGATGAAGCAGGAAGTTCTCTCTCATTTGCAATTCGCGCTATCTCACCTAGCCACCAACTTCGGGCTCGGGTCGGATCAGCGCCTAAGTTCACAGTCTGCTCAACTTGATCTAACACATCGGCGTTAATCATCGCCGCCATCTCTTTATCCGGGACCTGCCAACTCTCCTGCAATCGAGTACGTCTTGCTGAAGGCTTCTCTGGAAGGGTTGCTCGAATCTTCTCTATCCAATCTTTAGCGGGCGCGACTGGAACTAGATCTGGCTCTGGAAAATAACGGTAATCCTCAGCCTGCTCTTTTGAGCGACCTGGGGTCGTATCGCCGGTGTCTTCATGGAAGTGACGTGTCTCTTGAATTACCCGCTCGCCTTTTTCAAGTAGAGCAGCATGACGGAGCATCTCACTTCTTACTGCCCGCTCAACGCTTCGAAGTGAGTTCACATTTTTCGTCTCACTTCTAGTTCCTAATTTTTCAGCGCCAATAAGACGTAGCGAGACGTTGGCGTCACAACGCAGCGAGCCTTGTTCCATCTTTACATCGCTAACTCCAAGTGAGCGCAAGATGTCGCGAAGTTCTGAGACATATGCGCGAGCAACTTCAGGTGCGTACTTGCCGGTTCCGGCTACAGGTTTGGTAACAATCTCTACAAGCGGAATTCCAGCTCGGTTGTAATCAAGTAGCGAGTAATCAGCGCCATGAATTCGCCCGGTTGCGCCACCCATATGGAGTGACTTTCCGGTGTCCTCTTCCATATGTACTCGCTCGATTTCAATTCGAAATTCCTTTACACCTTCATCGGTATCAACTTTCACATCAAGATAGCCACCAAAACAGATCGGCTCGTCATATTGCGAGGTCTGGAAATTCTTGGGCATATCAGGATAGAAATAGTTTTTCCGAGCAAATCTAGAGAATGGAGCTATCGAACAGTTGAGCGCAAGTCCGATCGCAATCGTGTATTCAATCGCTTTGGCATTAACAACCGGGAGAGCGCCCGGAAGACCTAGGCAGACGGGACACGTTTGGGTGTTTGGTTCTGCGCCGAAAACTGTCGAGCAGCCACAGAACATCTTTGATTTCGTGCCTAATTCAACATGTACTTCAAGACCTAAAACTGGTTCGTATTTATCAATTAACTTCTCATAGGTAAGCGACATTACTTCGCTCCTAGCTTTGGAGCGCCAGAGAGAATCGGAGCGCCCCACTTTGAAAGCAAGGCCGCTTCAAGGGCAGCGCCGACTTGATAGAGGAGATCATCTTTCATAGCACCAGCCATGATTTGAAAACCAGCAGGAAGTCCATCTTCTTCGGCAAGACCGGATGGGATTGAGATACCGCATACCCCAGCAAGGTTTGTTGGAATAGTTGCAATGTCATTTAAATACATAGCGATTGGATCATTTGATTTCTCGCCGATCTTGAAGGCAGTTGTGGGCGCAGTCGGCGACACGAGGACATCTGCTTTAGTAAATGCTTGCTCAAAGTCGCGCGAGATTAGGGTCCGTACTTTCTGGGCGCTGCCATAGTAAGCATCGTAATAACCACTTGAGAGGGCATAGGTACCAAGAATGATTCTTCGCTTAACTTCCTTACCAAATCCAAGTTCCCGGGTTGCGTTCATTACCTCTTCCGCAGAACCTTCACCGGTGCGGATTCCATAACGCATCGCATCAAAGCGAGCGAGATTTGAAGAGCATTCACTTGGCGCAATTAAGTAATAAGCGGCAAGGGCATACTCAAAGTTTGGACATGAGACTTCGACGATCTCTGCACCAAGTTTTGCTAACTCCTCTAGCCCTTCATTAAATCGCTTTAATACTCCGGCTTGATATCCCTCGCCCTGTAATTCTTTGATTACACCAATCTTCATTCCTGTTACGGAAGCGTTCTTCGCGGCTTGAACAAGAGGTGGAAGTGGCGCGTTAATTGAAGTTGAGTCAAGTGGGTCATATCCCCCGATAACTTCATGAAGATATGCAGCATCTAAAACATTTCGCGCACAAGGTCCGGCTTGATCAAGCGAGGAAGAGAAAGCGACTAATCCATAGCGCGATACCCCGCCATAAGTAGGTTTAACGCCAACGGTTCCAGTTACTGCGGCAGGTTGGCGAATTGAACCACCGGTATCTGTTCCAATCGCAAGCGGCGCTTCAAATGCAGCAAGAGCTGCTGATGAACCACCACCTGAGCCTCCGGGGATACGCGTTAAATCCCAAGGATTATGCGTTGGGAAACATGCCGAGTTCTCTGTGGAAGATCCCATTGCGAACTCATCCATATTTGTCTTACCCAAAATAATTATGCCGGCGCTCTTTAGTCGCGCAACAACGGTTGAGTCATATGGTGGACGCCACCCTTCAAGCATCTTTGAGCCACATGTAGTTGGAATTCCTTTTTGGACCATTACATCTTTAAGTGCGAGAGGCACACCCGCAAGTGGTGAGAGTTTTTCTCCTGCTTTTCTCCGCGCATCAACGTTCTCTGCCTGCTTTAGCGCGCCCTCTTTATCGACATGAAGAAAGGCTTTTACCTTATCGTCGACCTCATCAATTCGAGCCAGGTGCGCTTTAGTTAATTCGACTGAAGTTAACTCACCGCTTTGCAGCGCGGCTGCCATCTGGGTAGCACTTTTTTCAATCATTACTCTTCACCCAAAATCTTCGGCACCTTAAAGCGTTGCTCTTCTTTAGCGGGTGCTCCTGATAGCGCTTCATCCGGGGTAAGACTGGGTCGATTTTCATCTTCGCGAAATACATTTGTCATAGGTAGTGGATGTGAAGTTGGTGGAACATCTTTTCCGGCAACTTCTTGAACGCGTGCGACAGCATCAAGGATTACTGAGAGCTCGCTAGATAGATGATCAAGTTCATCTTCAGTCATTTCAATTCGCGCTAACCGAGCGAGATTAGCAACATCTGCGCGCGTAATCTTTGACATGTAGGTCACCTTAGCCGAAAGTTAATCACTTTCGAATTTGGCCATCTCCCTTCACAATCCAAGTGGTCGTAGTCATTTGTTCGAGACCCATCGGACCTCGTGCATGTAACTTCTGATTTGAAATTCCAATCTCAGCGCCAAAGCCCATCTCTTCGCCATCGGTAAAGCGAGTAGAAGCATTTACCATTACGGCGGCACAATCTGAAAGTGCTATGAAGTGATTAGCTGTATCGGTGTTCTCAGTAACAATGGATTCGGTGTGCTGGGTGCCGTATTTAGCTATGTGATCTATAGCCGAATCCACATCTTTAACGACTGCGACATTCATCTCTAGTACTCCGTACTCGGTTGAGAAATTCGCTTCACTAGCAAGTTCGGCTTCGACTCCTAAACCGGAGGCAACTTTGAGGGAATTTGAATCACAATGCAGTTTCACATTCGCATCTTTAAGTGCATTGAGCGCTATAGGAAGAAACTTGGTTGCGATTTCTTCATGAACAAGGAGGGTTTCGGCAGCATTGCAAACTGATGGGCGATGAGTCTTGGAGTTAATGAGGATTGGAAGCGCCTTCGCTAAATCGGCATCTTTATCTACATAAACGTGACAGACACCAGCTCCAGTCTCAATCGTTGGAACAAGAGCTTCATCGACCACCATTCGAATCAATGCAGCTGAGCCTCTTGGAATTACAAGATCGACTTTGCCACGCGCATGCAGAAGCGCGCGCACAGTATCTCGATCATCGGAAGGAATTAATTGGATTACATCTTTCGAGATGGAAGTTTTTGAAAGTGCACGCTTAATAACTTCAACAAGAACCTCGTTGCTCTTTTTTGCAGTCGACGATCCTCTTAGGAGTGCAGCATTTCCAGAGATGAGAAGAATGACCGCTGCATCGACAGTCACATTTGGGCGCGCCTCATAGATCATGCCAACGACTCCGAATGGGACGCTAATTTGGGTTAGCTCTAATCCATTCTCTAGTTTTCTAGAGTTGATGACTCTTCCGAGTGGATCAGCTAGCGCAGCAACTTTCTTCGCTCCCCCGATGATTCCGCTAATACGAGAATCGGTTAGAAGTAAGCGATCAAGTAGCGATTCATTTAGACCGGCTGCTCGCTCACGCTCAACATCTTCCTTATTTGCCGCAAGGATTTCTACTCTTGATCTCTCAATCTCATCAGCAATTGCAAGGAGGGCTGATTTTCGGGTGATGTAATCGCTAGCCCGAAGGGAGCGCGCAGCAAGGCGAGCTTGATCGGCTAGTTTTGCAATGAGTTGATCGTTATTCATAGGAGGACCAAATCATCGCGATGAACTAGCTCGCGTTCAAACTCTGGACCGAGTTCGCGTGCTATATCTTTAGTAGAGCGGCCCAACATCATCGGAATTTCATTTGAATCAAAGCCAACCAGGCCACGTGCAATGACTTTGCCGTTTGGCGCAAGAATTTCCACGGTATCTCCGGCGCTAAATTCACCCTCAACTTTTGTAACGCCAACGGGAAGTAATGAAACCCCGCGTTCCAAGAGCGCTTTCGCGGCACCTTCATCAACCTGCAAAACCCCATGTGGAGTTGAAGCGTGAGCTAACCAGAGTAAACGAGATGGTTTCTTCTCACTTACCGCTTTAAAGAGCGTTCCAACTTTCTCGCCCGCAATTGCAGCTTGAACTTTGGCAAGGGAGGTAAGCAACATTGGAATTCCGGCGCCAGTTGCAATTCGAGCGGCCTCAATCTTTGTGAGCATGCCACCGCTTCCAACTTTCGATCCGGCGCCACCAATTTCTAGCGATGAGAGTGAATCTAAATCACTTACCTCAGCGATTACTTTTGCTCCTGGTTGCGAAGGAGGCGCGTCGTATAACCCGTCGACATCGGTTACAAGAATAAGTAAATCGGCGCCGATTAGATGTGAGACAAGAGCGGCAATTCGATCGTTATCGCCAAATCGAATTTCTTGGGTTCCTACCGAATCGTTTTCATTAATGATAGGTACGACTCCGAGTTGTAATAACTTTGTAAGGGTGCGCTGCACATTTTGGTAGTGGGAGCGGCGAACAACATCATCGATAGTAAGTAGAACCTGTGAGCCCACTATCGAATAGCGCGCAAGTGATTCGGTATAACGATGCACCAATAAGCCTTGGCCAACCGAAGCTGCTGCCTGTTGTGTGGCAAGATCCTTTGGGCGGGAGTTAAGTCCTAATGGCGAAAGACCGGCAGCAATTGCTCCGGAGGAAACAATGACAACTTCCGCGCCAGATTTCTTAAGCGCAGCAACCGCATCAACGAGTTGGTCTACGGCACTTGCATCTAAACCTTGTGCATCAGCCCCAGTTAGCGATGATGAGCCAATCTTTATTACTACTCGCCTACTCATCTCGCATCACCTTCAATCCTTGGGCTAGTTGGATCTTTGACTTGGTACTCCCATTGTTGGGCTAGTTCCTCATCATCTAATTGATCAACTGCTTCCTCATCAAACTTCTCCCAACCGCGAGGAATGCGCATGTCATCTCCACGTGGCCCTGATAACAATTCAGCGCCGGCCTCAATCGTTGGCTCCCAATCAAACACAACCGAATCTTCATCACTTCCAATTCTCACTTCATCGCCAGCCTTCGCGCCTAATTTAAATAACTCACGTTCAACGCCGAGACTCGCTAGGCGATCGGCGAGATAACCAATTGCCTCTGCATTCGCAAAATTAGTCTGGTGAACCCAGCGCTCTGGTTTCGCTCCAATTACAGTGAATGAACCATCTTCATTTGCAAGAACTTTAAAGCCGCGATCATCGACGGGGGTTGGGCGAAGAACAATCCGGGTCTTCTCTTCGAGACTCTGATTAGTTCGATATTCCTTTACCGTGCGAGCCATCGCATAAAGAAGTTCTTGTAATCCAATGCGTGCAGCAGCTGAGATTTGATAGACCTCATAACCACGTTCTCTAAATTGCGGTTCGACCATGTCTGCGATTGCTTTTCCATCTGGTAGGTCAACCTTATTTAAAGCGATGATTCTGGGGCGATCACTTAAGTCAGCCGAGTAATTCTTAAGTTCACGTTCGATAATTTCAAAATCATTAAGTGGATCGCGATCTGTTTCTAAAGTTCCACAATCTAGAACGTGAACGAGTGCTGCACATCGCTCAACATGTCTTAGGAATTCGAGGCCAAGACCTTTACCTTCGGATGCACCAGGGATTAGTCCAGGAACATCTGCAACGGTAAAGCGCGAATCACCTGCTTGCACAACTCCGAGATTTGGAGCGAGCGTTGTAAATGGATAATCCGCAATCTTTGGGCGTGCTGCCGAGATTGATGCGATAAGCGAGGACTTTCCAGCGCTAGGAAAACCAATCAGACCAATATCTGCAACTGATTTAAGTTCAAGAACAAGGGTTCGTTTTTCACCAGGTTCGCCAAGTAGCGCAAATCCTGGTGCGCGCCTTCTTGATGATGAGAGCGCTGCATTTCCAAGTCCACCTTGGCCACCCTTTGCGGCAACAAAACGAGTACCGATTCCGATTAGATCAGCTAGAACTTTTCCATCTTTTGAAAGGACAACGGTTCCATTTGGAACACCAAGGATTAGATCTTCACCATCCGCACCGTTTTTTAGCGCGCCATGTCCTTGTCGACCTGAGGTTGCGCTGCGATGAGGAGAGTGATGAAAGTCGAGCAGAGTTGTTACATCTGAATCAACAACAAGAATTACATCTCCGCCCCGACCACCGCTTCCACCATCTGGGCCGCCAAGTGGAACGAATTTCTCTCGGTGTACCGAGACACATCCAGCGCCGCCTTTACCAGCGGCAGCATGAAGCGTCACGCGATCTACGAATGTAGCCATAACGCTCCTCTCCTAGAAAACGAAAAACGGGCCCGTCGCAACGGACCCGTCCCTCTAAAGTCCGTCTGTTACGAAACCGGAACGATATTTACGACGCGACGACCGCGTGCGCTTGAAAATTCAACTGCGCCAGAGGCGAGTGCAAAGAGCGTGTCATCTTTGCCGATTCCGACATTCTTACCTGGGTGAAACTTTGTGCCACGTTGACGAACAAGAATTTCGCCGCTGTTGACTACTTGACCACCGAAGCGCTTGATTCCGAGAAATTGTGGATTCGAATCGCGACCATTTCGTGTCGAGGAGACGCCTTTTTTGGATGCCATTTCTTTTTATCTCCTTACTTCACACCGTTAATTGCGGTAATCTTCACACGAGTATTTTTTGAACGGAAACCTTGACGACGGCGATAGCCCGTCTTTGCTTTGTAACGAAGGATATGAATCTTTGGTCCCTTAACTTCAGAGACAACTTCGCCAGTAACTTTTACTCCAGAGAGAACCTTTGGATCAGAAGTAACCGCATCGCCATCAACAACTAGAACGGCAGGGAAAGTAACGGTCGAACCAGGCGCAGCCTCAATCCGATCGACAAATACCGTGTCACCAACGGCCACCTTTTCCTGGCGCCCGCCAGCCTTAACAATTGCGTACACGATTAACCTTCCTCAGATTCCTTCGAGAGTTCTTAGCAGGGACATAGGTTACGGATTGAGCGTAGTGGGGGTCAAACCGGGCTTAGGAGTTTGGGGTCAGCACGCCTGAGGATGAGGCCCGGCGGCGCCGGCGACCAAACTTTGGCTTCTCTGAGTCACCCTGTTGATCAGACTCCGCTTTCAGTTCTTCCGCTTTCTCCTCAACCACAGATGCTGCGGCTTCGGATTCCTGGCTTTCAACCGCTCCACTCGGCTTGATTTCACGATCAAGTTTGCGCTTATCAACTGGCTCCATATGAACATGAATTCCGCGACCCGCGCAGCTCTCGCAAGTTGTTGAGAAAGCTTCAATCAAACCTTGGCCGACCCGCTTTCTAGTCATTTGAACTAACCCAAGTGAAGTTACTTCAGCGACTTGATGCTTGGTGCGGTCGCGTCCTAGACATTCAACTAACCTTCTAAGAACTTGCTCACGGTTTGATTCAAGAACCATATCGATAAAGTCGATAACAATAATTCCACCTAAGTCGCGCAATCTAAGTTGCCTTGCAATTTCTTCGGCCGCTTCTAGGTTGTTCTTCGTAACCGTCTCTTCAAGGTTTCCACCTTTGCCAATGAACTTACCGGTGTTGACATCGATAACGATCATCGCCTCGGTTCTATCAATAACTAGTGATCCACCCGAAGGTAGATAGACCTTGCGATCAAGAGCCTTTGCTAGTTGTTCATCAACTCGGTTTTCGGTGAAGAGATCTCGACTACCGCTCCACTTTTCAACCTTTGTCATCAACTCAGGTGCGATGTGGCCAAGATAGTTATTGATGTCATCCCAAGCTTCGCCGCCTTGAACAGTCAGCTTTCTAAAGTCCTCATTAAAGATGTCGCGGATAACGCGGATAGTCATATCGGGCTCGCCATAAAGAAGTGTTGGAGCTGTGGTCGAAGAGGTTTCTGACTTCTTCTTAATGTCATCCCATTGCGCTTTTAGGCGGACAACATCTCTTGTTAACTCATCATCAGATGCACCTTCAGCAGCGGTGCGGACGATTACGCCCTCTTCATCAGTTATTAGACCCTTCAAGATCTCTTTCAAACGCGATCTCTCAGTATCTGGCAGACGTCTTGAGATTCCACTCATTCCGCCACCAGGCACATAAACAAGGTAGCGACCAGGAAGTGAGATCTGGCTTGTTAGGCGAGCGCCTTTTTGGCCGATTGGATCTTTAGTAACTTGTACTAATACTGATTGCCCAGTCTTTAGTACTCGCTCAATCTTCCGTTCTTTATTATCGGCAAGACCTGATTCATCCCAATTAACTTCACCAGCATAAAGAACTGCGTTTCGTCCTTTACCAATATCAACGAAGGCCGCCTCCATCGAGGGAAGTACGTTCTGTACCTTTCCAAGATAGACATTTCCAACATAAGAAATATTGCTGTTCTTGTTTACATAGTGCTCAACAAGAATATTGTCTTCCAAGATTGCGATTTGAGTGCGATCACCTTGTTGGCGCACTAGCATCTTGCGATCTACGGATTCGCGCCGTGCTAAAAATTCAGCATCAGTAAGGATCGTGCCGCGGCGGCGGTTCTCGCGATAATCACCGAAGCGACCTCTATCCCGCCCGCGATCTCTATCCCGATCACGGTTTCGATCTCTATCTCGGTCGCGGAAACGATCGCGACGATCTTTTCGTTCAAAATTCCTTGGCTCTCTTGGCCGTTCAGTTACAGGTTTCTTATCGCGAACCTTTACAACTGTTACTACGCCATCTTCTTCAACAGTCTCACCGGGTACTACCCCATCTGAACCAGATCGGCGGCGGCGGCGACGCTTCTTAAATACTGGATCGCCAGCAACAACAAATTCTTTCTTCTTTGAATTCTCATCACTTGATTCGGTTGAGCTCTCATTAACTTCATCGCGCTCTGAGCGGCGACGACCTCTTCCACCCCTTCGGCGGCGGCGGCGACCGCGTTCGCCATCTCCTCCATCTTCATCTTTATCTTTATCTGGAGTCGGTCTTGCCGATGCTTTAGCTTTCGTAGGCGCAACTGGTGCGGCCTGAAATATTGGCGTTGGAATTACAGCTGCCGACTTAGCTTTCTTATCCGGCTTGCTCTCTTCTTTCGGTGTTGCTTCCTTCGCTTTGTTCTCTGTGTTGGAAGCTTTTCTGACAACGCGCTTACGCGTCTTTTTTGGCTCATCAGCCATAACAAAAATCCTTAATCTCCGCCCCAAAGGGCGGTTTCCTAAAAAAACTTCGGTGGCGCCTCATTCTTTTCGGATCAGCCGACCGCACCTAAAGAGCGGTCTGGCGACCTCGTATTTCCGAGGCGATTGCAGGGAAAGTATGTCATAGAGAAAGGCATGCGCCTAATTACGCGTAAAAAAGCTATCTGGAGCGTTGATAGACGTTCTGGAGTAAACCAATCGCAATCATGTTTGCGAACATACTCGATCCACCGTAAGAGAGGAATGGGAGTGGAACTCCCGTCATCGGCATCAATCCCATGGTCATTCCTATATTTTGAAAGATTTGAAATGCAAACCATGCGACAACTCCAGCTGTAACGAGTCGGCCAAAGAGATCGTTGGTGCGCTTTGCAATTGAGAATCCGCGCATCAAAATAAATCCATACAACAACAAAATTATTGATGAACCAAGAAATCCAAGTTCTTCCCCAGAGACTGTGAAAATGAAGTCGGTCTGTTGTTCTGGGACAAATCTTCCATTTGTCTGCGGGCCATCAAAGAGGCCTTTACCAAAAAATCCACCAGACCCAATTGTGATTCTTGCTTGTCGTAATTGGTAACCAGTTGCTTGTGGATCAGCATAAGGATCAATAAAGGATCGAAGTCGATTTAGTTGATAGTCATTTACAGCGCCGCTTGCAACCGCTAAGTAAGCAGCAGTTACTCCTGTTACTAAAAGACCAATCACCCAAAGAAGCCTGGCGCCTGATATTGCGACAATTGAAACTACTGCAGCCGAAATTATTAGAACAGTTCCAAGATCTGGTTGGAGCACAATAAGAAGAATTGGTAACGCGGCAACGCCAAGCGCATAAATAACTTGGCGATCACTCGGCCCACGATCTCCGGCCTCTCGCTCGGCCAAGATGAGAGCCATACCAACGATAATCGTTAACTTCGCCAACTCAGCCGGCTGGATTTGAAAACCGCCAGGTAGTGAAATCCAAGAACGAGCGCCATTCACAACGCTTCCTAGGCCAGGAATCAAAACTGCCACTAATCCCAGCACTCCAATTCCCCAGAGAACTGGGGTGTAGGCGCGCAGCAGGCGATAATCAACAAGAGTTGTGCCATAAGCAAGAGCTAAACCAATAATTACATTAACTATCTGGCGCTTTAAGTAGTACTCGGGATCTTGGTTATTTACAGCGAACCAATCGCGCGTAGCGGCATAGACAAGCACCACTCCCATAGCAGAGAGAAGAAGGACTGAGATGGTGATGGTTGGATCGCTATTTACGAGGAAGCGTCTCCGCTCGCTCCGAGTCTTAGCTGCGCTTCTCATGGTTTTTTACCGATGCTGCTTTTTATTGTGGGAATTGTTGTGGCTGGACCACTTGGGAAAATTGCCTCTTTCCCATTTTCGCCAAAAATGTCTTCGTAAATTCTTCTAACACCAAGTCCGCTTGTAGTAGCGCCAAATCCACCTTGACTCACCATCATCACAACAACATATTTTGGTTTCTTGCTGGGCGCATATGATGCGAACCAAGATGTGTCATCTTTCGCAGATCCATCTAAGTTCAAACCAAAGACTTGGCCAGTTCCAGTTTTACCACTCACCTCAGTCTTCAAGCCGGCAAATGCTCCCCACGCAGTTCCTGATGTAACAACGGCGCGAAGTGAGTTCTTAAGAAACTTGAGAGTTGGTTTTGAAACTGGAAGTTGGCCATTAACTTTTGGTTCAAATTTTTCAACAATCTTATTTGTGGGAGTAACAATCGCGCGCGCGACTTTAGGTTCCATTAACTTTCCGCCATTTGCAATTGCTCCATACATAACTGCCATCTGAATCGGAGTCATGAGAACATCACCCTGTCCGATCGAGAAATTAACCATGTCACCGGCGCGGACCTTGTCGCCATCAAGGCAATTTTCGCGTGCGATTTCAATCAAGTAGGCGGTTCGTTGGGACTTCTTGGCGCGTTCCTCATAATTACAGTAGAAATCTCGGTAGTTCTCATACCAATTAATTTTCCAGGCCCGATTTGGTAGCCGTCCCTTCTGCTCTGAAGGAAGGTCGATTCCAGTCTTCTTTCCCACTCCGAAACCTTCTGCAGCCTTAAAAAAGTGGTCGTTTGGGGAACTCTTGGGCTTAAGACCGCCATCGCGAACCCATTCATCATAAGCAATTTGATACCAAATCGAGTCACAGGAAATAGCCATCGCTGTCGTCATTGAGATTTTTCCGGCAGGCTTGCTATCGAAATTCTTGAAAACACGGTCACCAATTTGGACTGTGGCCGGACAGTCATATCTCTTCTGCATGCTGTAATTCGCACTCACCGCAGCAGAAAGTGAGATCACTTTGAAAGTTGAAGCTGGCGCAAATGAACCTTGAATGGCGCGCGATAGCGCGGGCACTGCCGTTCGAGCGCTATATAACTCGCGCGCTTGTTTTATGGTAATTCCGTTCTCCCAGATATTTAAGTCATAGTCTGGATACGAAGCCATGGCGAGTACTCGACCTTCAAGATCGGTAACGATTGCGGCTCCAGAATCACCTCGATAGCCAAGTGAGCGTGCACGTAAAACGGCATCGCGTAGCTCTCGCTCTACTGCTGACTGCAATTTCGCATTTATATTTAAAACTAAATGATTTCCCGGAATTGGCGCTATATTTCTTGACTCTTGCGTCACCGCTTCTTTGTAATTCACAATGACTGTTCTTACACCTGGTACTCCCCTAAGGCTCTCGTCGTAAACATATTCCATTCCTGCCTTACCAATTAGTTCGTTTCTATAAAACCGCTTTCCCTCTTCGTTATTTAAATCCCCTTCAGTTACGGGTCCCACATAACCAAGGACATGGGTAGCGCGCTCACCAGAAGTTGCTGGGTAATTTCTAATAGAGACCGGTTCGGCACTAATGCCTCGATAACGATCTGAGCTCTCTAATATCTTTAGAACTTGATTCTCAGTTGCATCTTTAGTGATAGGAATTGGTTGATATCTATTTCCATTCCAGCAGCCATTACGCTCTTGCTTGGGCAACTCGCCACATAACCTAGTTCGAACGAAGACATCACCTTCATCTAAATCTAAAACTTGAGCGACTTGAATGAGAATTGATCTACCTTTGTCGGCTTCTCGATCAAGAACCGAGCGATCTGCGGTGACCATGAGGCCTGCCTTATTAAATGCGAGTGGTTCACCAGAGCTATCAACAATGAGCCCTCTTAACGCCGGGGTAACTATGTCCCGGCTTTGGATATCTAAGGCTGCTTCTCTATAGCGCGGACCATCAGCTACTTGCAGATAAAAAAGCCGACCAAAAAGTGCAATCATTAAGGAAGCTACAAATATCTGGGCTACGACAATTGCTATTGATGACCTATCTCGCATTTAGCGTTCCCTCGCTGTGAGTGAGAGATTATGCATTTTCAAAGCGAAGGGAATAACGAGTGGCGAAAGCAAAAAAGACCAGAATGTATTCCCAGATATCTCTCGGATCACTGCATTAAGAGGTGCAACGTCTTGCCCAAGGATGGCTCCAAAAATTAGAAAGAGAATCAGCGCAACCGCACTTGCGGCTGCAGTTACGACCGAGAGCGTGAGTGGACTTAAATTTGGGTCTAGCGAACCACGTACGTAAGTAGTCAGAACAAATGCAAAACCTGTCATCACCAACATCCATAAACCAAATGGAGCTTCTAGAGTCGGTGAAAGATCCGCAATTAGACCGGATATGAAACCAACTAATACAGCAGTTGAACGATCTTCCTTTAAAATCCATGCGATTGAGAAAGCGAGATAGAAGGCAAATCCACCGAGAAAGAAATTGATTCTATTTATAAAGGCTTCTTGAATAACAAATGCAATGATTAAAAGACCTGCTACTAAGGGAATCCGACTCAGCGACATATCTACTCGTTTGAAGTTGGTGAAGGCGTAACATAAACAGTCACAGTGGGAGCGGGTCGTGGTGCAGCAGGAACTAATGCATCTCCTGGGTTATTTCCCCTTGAATCTAGAACAACGCTCACCACACCTAATGAATTTAGATCAACAAAGCCTTCTACCCTCGCCTGTTTTGTAAGTTGTCCAGCCGCGTTATCAACAAAGACAATCTTTCCTACTGGTACACCAGGCACAAATGGTGAGTCGCCCGAACTTCCTCTCGAAAGAAGAACATCGCCAACACTTAAATTTGCACTCGCGCTTAACATTTGCAGGGAATAGAGATTTCGACCCTGCCCAGCAAGAACTCCCATATCTTGACTTCCTGCAACTCTTACTCCAACTCGAAATGCAGGATCATTCATCAAAAGAACCACAGAGGTATTTGCGCTAGTCGACTTAACAACTCCGACTAGTCCGGCTTCGGATATCACAGTCATATCGGCGCGAATACCGGCTCTTGAACCTTGGTCTAAAACTAAAGTCTCACTAAAGGTAGAAGTTCCACCCTTACTAATCACTCGAGCGCTCACTGTCTTAAAGCGGGCTTTTCCAGCTAGATCTAGAACACCTTTTAGTTGGGCAAGTTCACCTTCAAGATTTTCGTTAAGAATAACCTGTGACTTTAACTCTTCATTCTCTCTCTCCAACTCTGCAATTCGCTCCCTAGTGTTTCCCAGATTAAAGAGATCGCTAAAGAAGTTGCCTATTGGAGAGAGGATTGCACTTCCAGCGCTTTGAAATGGAGCAAGAATTGTTTGGGAGGCGCTGCGAACCGCGGTAATGACATTTGCGCCACGAAGATCAAGGGTTATTAAAAGTAGCGAAGTTACGAGTAGGGAGACTAGAAGTAGTCTCGCTCTATTCGTTCCGCGCGTGGCCATCGACTTATCTGCGTGGCTCCGAGATCAGAACTTTCTCAAGCGCTTCGAATTCTTCGATGCATTGTCCGGTTCCTTCGACAACAGCACGTAGTGGATCTTCTGAAACATGCACCGGCATATTTGTTTCATGGCGTAACCGTTCATCAAGGCCCTTAAGTAGTGCTCCACCACCAGTAAGAACGATTCCCCGGTCCAGCAAGTCCGCCGCGAGCTCAGGTGGGGTCTTATCAAGTGTTTGTTTAACAGCGTTGACGATATCAATGACTGGTTTCTCTAGCGCTTTTCGGATTTGATCTGAGGAGACAACAACAGTTTTAGGAAGACCAGTTGCAATATCGCGACCGCGAATTTCGGCATCAGGTTCATCCCGTAGCGGATATGCCGAGCCGATTTCCATCTTTATCTGTTCAGCCATTCGCTCGCCGAGAAGTAAGCCAAATTCCGATTTAATCCAATCAATGATTGCTACATCCATCTTGTCGCCGCCGGTGCGAATCGAGGTAGCTGAAACAATTCCACCCATGGAAATAACAGCAACTTCGGTAGTTCCGCCGCCGATATCTACCACCATATTTCCAGTCGGCTCATGGATAGGAAGGCCAGCTCCAATTGCAGCTGCCATTGGCTCTTCAATTATGTAGACCTTACGCGCTCCGGCTTCATATCCGGACTCTTCAACGGCGCGACGTTCTACGCCAGTAATTCCGTAAGGGACGCAGACAACGATGCGCGGTTTAGCAAGATAGGTGCGTTTATGAACTTGGCGGATGAAGTGCTTAATCATCTCGCGGGTCGTATCGAAGTCGGCAATAACGCCATCTTTGAGTGGTCGAATTGCAACGATATTTCCAGGAGTTCTACCAATCATCTTCTTTGCCTCGATACCAACAGCAAGTACGGCGCCGGTGTCTTGATGGACAGCAACAACGCTGGGCTCATCAAGGACAATGCCTTTGCCGCGAACATAAACAAGGGTGTTTGCGGTTCCTAGGTCGATTGCCATATCGCGACCGAGGAAAGTCCAACGATTGAGCTGGTTTGCCATTTCTTTACTCCTTATTTCTTGGGGAAGAAAATACTTATCTCACGCTCAGCTGATTCAACTGAATCAGAACCATGCACGAGGTTTTGAACAACTTTTGTACCTTGATCACGTGCTAAATCACCACGAATTGTTCCTGGTGCTGCAAGCGTTGGATCGGTGACTCCAGCAAGGGAGCGAAACCCTTCAATTACTCGATTGCCTTCTGCAATCATTGCAACCATCGGACCACTCAACATGAATTCCATTAGTGGTTCATAAAATGGCTTGCCTTTATGTTCGGCGTAGTGCGCTTCAAGTGTTGATCGATCCGCACTCATCATCTTCAACTCACTAATTACATAGCCCTTAGCTTCGACGCGAGCGATGATTTCGCCAACGAGAGCGCGACGAACACCATCTGGTTTTACCAAGATGAGAGTTCTTTCGCTACCGGTTGATGTGGAAGTCACGGGGTGAAGTCTATTGTGGATTTTCGCCTTCGCGAGCCCGCTTGATCGCCTCACCCTTCTGCCCCACCACTATGGCGGTAATCCAGAGAGCTAGAAAGAGCGCGCCTATAAAGAACATCATGAATATGTAGAAGCCGTAGATGATGAGCGAAACTTGGACCGCCCAACCAAGAATCCATCCCAACTTATTTCGCAAAGTTCCTAGGGCAAGAATGTTAAGTAGAAGAATGAAATATCCAAAGTAAAGGCCAGCCTGGCTCGTTTGATCTTTCGCGAGTAAGAGCGCAAAACCAACAAGCAAGATCTCCATGGAGAGAACGCTCCGTGCCAACATCTTCACTTTGAATACTTCCCTCGCACTATTGCCCTGGCTTCGCCAGCAGAGATTACCGAACCCGCAATCAAGACTGCGCAAGATTTTTCATTCATCTCGCTCTCAAATTTAGCTTGAGTTACGGCGGCTTCAATTGCACTCTCAAGGGACTCTCTTGTTACAACCCTATGGTCACCAAATATTTGGCGCGCTTCATTTGCAAGTTCATCGATTGGAGCTGCTCGGTGCGACGAGTTACGGGTAATAATCACGGTCGTCATAATTGCTTCAAATTCCTCAAGTATCCCGCTCGTATCTTTATCACCCATAACCGCAACTATTCCTATGACTGAATCGAAATCGAATTCACTCTCGATTGTGCGACGAAGTGAAACGGCTCCATGAGGATTATGCGCTGCATCAATTATCACGGTGGGATTTCTCAGCACAATCTCACAACGCCCCGGAGAGGTAGCGCTTGCAAAGGCGCTCCGCACTAATTCATCATCAAGTTTCGTTTCACCGGCAAATACTTCGATAGCAGCGAGAGCTGTTGCAGCATTACTTGCTTGGTGCTCGCCATGAAGCGGAAGAAATAGGTCTTGATAATCTCCATGGACGCCTTTGATTGTTAATAGTTGTCCGCCCACGGCAATCTGTCGGGAAGCGACTTGATATTCAATTCCTTCACGAATCGGAATCGCTTCCACCTCAGCGCATTTCTTCATCAAAGCCTGGGCCGGATCTCGCTCTTGCCGTGCAAAAACAGCGAAAGAGCCGGGCTTTATGATCCCCGACTTTGTCTCTGCGATTGCGCCCAAGGTATCGCCGAGATATTGGGTGTGATCAAGTCCTATCGGTGTTACAACTGAAACTTTTGCATCAATCACATTAGTCGAATCCCATTCCCCGCCCATACCGCACTCAAATATTCCAACATCTACTGGGAATTCAGCGAAGGCTGCGAATGCAAGGCCAGTTATCGCCTCGAAGAAAGAGAGCTTGTGAGACATCCGCTCATCCACTAATTGGAAGTAAGGAGATACATCTTTATATGTTGCAATCATGAATTCTTCAGAGATGGGCTGGCCATTTATGCAGATCCGCTCTAAGAAACTCTCAAGATGTGGGCTAGTGAATCTTCCGGTTCGAAGACCAAGTTCCATTGCAAGCGAATCGATAATTCGAGTTGTGGTTGTCTTTCCATTTGTGCCCGCAATGTGAATTGTCGGGTATGAAAGTTGCGGCGATCCCAGCATGTCTGCAAGTAGAGCAATCCGCTCTAGCGTTGGATTAATTCGAGTTTCAGGCCAGCGATTTAAAAGTGCTTGCTCTATCTCATCAATCTGCTTAGACATTATTTGGGAAGTGAATCCAAGAGCGATTTGATTCGTAGTATCTCGTCATCACAGAACTCCATCCGCTCCTTGATAGAGGCAACTACATCCATTGGAGCTTTGGCCATGAAGTTCTCATTTTCTAACTTAACTCGAGCGGTTTCACGATCCTTCTCGATTGCTGCAAGATCTTTTGTGAGACGTGCTCGTTCTGCCTTAACGTCGACAGCTCCTGAGAGATCAAATGAAACTACAAACTTTCCCACTTCAATCTTTGCACTTGGATTAAAGCTCTCTCCCTTACTATCTAGGCGAACTAAAAATCTAATTGAATCTTCGTACTTAGCGAGTGCGCCAGACAATCCACTTATCTCAGCTTTAATCCGGGCGGAGTTCTTAATGCCTTGGTCACTTCTAAAGCGACGTACTTCGGTAATTAGACGCTTCATATCCGCAACTACTTCTTGCGACTCCTCATCAACAACTTTGCTAGACGCAGTTGGCCACTTTGAGATTACGAGCGTCTCACCCTTTGTGAGTGAGGTCCAAAGCGCTTCTGAGATGAAGGGCATGCTCGGATGCATCAAACGGAGAAGTTGATCAAGGACATGGCCAAGAACTCGCTTTGATTTCTCAGCTTCTGCTCCCCCTTTTGCAAAAGAGTCCTTAACAAGTTCTAGATACCAATCACAGACTTCATCCCAGGCAAAGTGATAGAGCGCATCAGAGCCCTTTGCGAATTCAAAACTTTCATATAGGGAGTCAACTTCATTTATTGTCGAATCAAGCAGATCCAAAATCCAACGGTCCACATGATTTAGCTCATCTCGATTAGGTAGAGCCCCCTCAGTAGTTGCACCATTCATGATGGCAAAGCGAGTTGCATTCCAAACTTTTGTCGCAAAGTTTCGCGCTCCAGCAATCCATTCATCAGCAAGGGCTTGATCGGTACCAGGGTTTGCACCGCGCGCCAGCGCAAAGCGAAGCGCATCCGCTCCGTACTTATCCATAAATTCAATTGGATCAATTACATTTCCCTTGGACTTTGACATTTTCTTTCCATGCTTATCTCTTACTAAACCGTGAAGCGCAATCACATCAAAAGGTTGTTTTCCATCCATCGCAAAAAGTCCAAAAATCATCATGCGAGCGACCCAGAAAAAGAGAATGTCATACCCAGTAACTAGAACACTTGTGGGATAAAACTTCTTTAAATCATCGCTATTTTCTGGCCAACCTAGAGTTGAAAATGGCCATAACGCCGAGGAGAACCAGGTATCTAGAACATCTTCATCTTGTACCCAACCTGTTGGCGCTTTTTCACCAGGGCCAACTACTTGCATCTCGCCATTAGGTCCGTACCAAACTGGAATTCGATGCCCCCACCAAAGTTGGCGAGAGATGCACCAATCATGCATATTGTCTACCCAATCAAAGTAGCGCGGCTCCAACTCTTTTGGTGAGATGACTGCGCGTTCATCGCGAACAGCGTCTCCTGCCATTTTTGCAAGCGGTGCAACTTTTACAAACCATTGCATGCTAAGTCTTGGTTCGACAATCGTGTTGCAACGAGAGCAATGTCCAACGCTATGTTTGTATGGACGCTTCTCCCAACCAAGTAACCCATCGGCGCGAAGTTGTTCAACCACAGCTTTGCGCGCCTCAAATCGATCCATCCCATCGAATTGGGTACCGGTTCCTTCCATCACGCCAGCCTCATTCATGATGATGATCATCGGAACGTTATGGCGCAGCCCCATCTCAAAGTCATTTGGGTCGTGTGCGGCGGTAACTTTTACCGCACCCGTTCCAAACTCAGGGTCAACTAGCTCATCTGCAATTATTGGAATCATCCGGTTTACATATGGAAGGCGCACTTTCTTGCCAATCATGGACTTATAACGTTCATCATTCGGGTTAACCGCTACCGCGCCATCACCGAGCATCGTTTCTGGGCGAGTGGTTGCAATAAAAACATGGTCGCCATCGAGATCCCCGTATCGAATCTGAACAAACTCACCATCAATTTCTTGGTAATCAACTTCGATATCAGAGAGCGCCGTTCGGCAACGTACACACCAATTAATTATTCGCTCCGCACGATAGATAAGCCCTGCATCAAATAACCGTTTAAAGATTGTTAGGACTGCATGTGAAAGTCCCTCATCCATCGTGAATCGCTCACGGCTCCAGTCAACGCTATCTCCAAGCCGTTTCATCTGGCCGAGAATCGCGCCTCCGGATTCTGCTTTCCATTCCCAAACACTCTTCACAAATTCTTCGCGAGTGAAATCGTGGCGACTCTTACCTTGCTCAGCTAATTTTCGTTCAACAACATTCTGGGTTGCGATTCCGGCATGATCCATTCCGGGAAGCCAGAGCGTTTCAAATCCCTTCATCCGCTTCATGCGAATCAAAATGTCTTGCAAGGTGTGATCTAACGCGTGCCCAATATGAAGACTTCCAGTTACGTTCGGCGGCGGTATGACTATGCAGAACGGCGGTTTATCAGATTTTGAATCTGCTGTGAAGTATCCGGCCTTCAGCCATTTTTCGTAAAGGGCGCCCTCAATTTCATGCGGTGCAAAGTTTGAGGGTAACTCGGACATAAGAAGGTGATTCTACCGAGGCTTAAGCAGTCTTCTCTTCTCCGCGTTTACCAGTGCGCTTCACGCTATTTGGTCCACGCTCCATATAAGTAGGTGAAGACTTACTCTTAATGACTTCTGCAGTCACTACAACTTTGCCAATCTCCTTCTTGCTTGGAATTTCATACATAACTGGAAGCAGAATGTCTTCCATAATTGCACGGAGTCCTCGCGCTCCTGTGCCGCGTGCGATTGCCTGGTTGGCGATTAACTCAAGGGCATCATTGGCAATCTCGAGTTCAACATCATCCATATCGAATAGGTGTTGGTATTGCTTCACAAGCGCATTCTTTGGTTCAGTAAGGATTTGTAAAAGTGCAGCTCTATCAAGGCTCTCAACTGATGTGACGATTGGGAGTCGACCGATAAATTCAGGGATCATTCCGAATTTCAAAAGATCTTCTGGCATTACTTCGGCGAATGGATCGACTTTATCGCTCTCGCCCACAACTTTAAGAGCCGCGTTAAAGCCAACGCCGGCTTTGCCTTTGCGTGCTTCAATAATCTTCTCAAGACCAGCAAAAGCTCCACCAACAATAAAGAGAACATTGGTTGTATCAATTTGAATAAATTCTTGATGTGGGTGCTTTCGTCCACCTTGTGGTGGAACAGAGGCAGTTGTTCCTTCTAGGATCTTTAGGAGTGCTTGTTGAACGCCTTCACCAGAAACATCACGGGTAATTGAAGGGTTCTCGCTCTTGCGTGCGACCTTATCGATCTCGTCGATATAGATGATTCCGGTCTCAGCTTTTTTAACATCAAAGTCAGCAGCCTGGATTAACTTAAGCAGAATATTCTCCACATCTTCGCCAACATATCCAGCTTCGGTAAGCGCTGTTGCATCAGCTATTGCAAATGGGACATTAAGCATCCGGGCAAGAGTCTGGGCAAGAAGAGTCTTTCCACAACCAGTTGGGCCAAGTAGCAAGATATTGCTCTTTGCTAACTCAACGCCATCTTCGCGACGGCGATCGCCATTTTTGATTCGCTTGTAGTGGTTATAAACCGCAACAGATAGAGATTTCTTAGCGCGATCTTGGCCGATTACATATTGATCTAGAAAGTCGTAAATCTCTTGTGGCTTAGGAAGTTCTTGTAAACCAAGGCCAGATGCCTCATTTAATTCATCCTCGATAATTTCATTACAAAGATCTATGCACTCATCACAGATATAGACCCCAGGGCCAGCAATTAATTTCTTAACTTGTTTCTGGGTTTTGCCACAGAAAGAACACTTAAGAAGGTCGCCGCTTTCACCGATGCGAGTCACAGATGCCAACTTTCACTAGGGAAGGCTCTAATCGTAGATTCGAAGCTACCTCTAATGTGGGCGGAACTTGTTCGCCCTGAGAGTAATTACTTCTTTGAAGAAGCTTTTCTAGTTGCCAGGATCTGGTCGATAAGTCCGTACTCAACAGCTTCTGCTGAGGTAAGAATCTTGTCGCGCTCAATATCCTTTGCAATCTCTTCTTTGCTCTTCTTCGAGTGCTTCGCCAACATGATTTCGAGAAGTTCACGCATACGAAGAACTTCTTTAGCTTGAATCTCGATATCAGAACCCTGTCCCCCACCTTCGCTGTAAGGCTGGTGGATAAGAATTCTTGAATGCTCAAGTGCATAACGCTTGCCAGCAGTTCCACCCGCAAGGAGAACGGCAGCAGCTGATGCTGCTTGGCCAAGACAGATTGTCATGACATCAGGGCGAACGAATTGCATCGTGTCATAAATAGCGGTCAGAGCAGTGAAAGATCCACCTGGTGAATTTATATACATCATGATGTCACGATCAGGATCCATCGACTCAAGCGTCAAAAGTTGCGCCATCACATCGTTTGCAACGGTGTCATCAATTCCTTGACCAAGGAAGATGATGCGCTCTTCAAATAGCTTTGTGTAGGGATCAAGACGCTTATAACCATAAGAGGTGCGCTCTTCGATAGTTGGAAGAACGTAGCGATTTTGGAATTCGTACTTACTCATCGTGCTGTTCCTCCACTTCCAGATACTTGGCCGGCAGATTTAACAACATGGTCAACAAAACCGTAGCCCTTCGCTTCTTCAGCTGTGAACCAACGGTCACGATCAGAATCAGCAGTAATAGTGTCTACTTTCTGACCGGTGTGAAAAGCAATCAAGTCCGCCATCGACTTCTTGGTAAATGACATTTGCTCTGCTTGAATTTTTATATCTGATGCAGTTCCACCAATTCCACCGGATGGTTGGTGCATCATGATGCGAGCGTGTGGAAGCGCGTAACGCTTTCCGGGAGCACCAGCACAGAGAAGGAATTGGCCCATCGATGCCGCAAGGCCCATCGCAACTGTTGCCACATCATTTTTTATGTATTGCATGGTGTCGTAGATAGCCATACCCGCTGAGATCGAACCTCCGGGTGAATTGATATATAAAAAGATATCTTTCTCTGGATCTTCAGCTGCAAGTAGGAGCATCTGAGCTGCAATTGCATTTGCCATCGAATCTTCTACTACTGAACCAAGGAAAATAATTCTTTCCTTAAGTAGTCGGTTATAGACCTGATCATCCAACCCACCAGCATTTGATGCCGCTAGGCGTGGGGTATTGAGCTCCACCAAAGTCCTCCTACGTATTTGTTATGTAGTGACCCTAACGCCCCAAGTAAGTTTTTGCTTCCCTAATTCCTCAAATTCGCCCCTTGTTCGCTCAGGGCGGATAACTATTCGCTTGCTACTTCGGCTGCAGGCTTAGGTGCGAGTTTTGAGAGGTCGACTTGGCGACCCGATGCATCCTTAATCTTCACTCGCTCAAGCACAACAGCTAGACCCTTTGTCCGCGCTACTTCTGCCATCAGCGCTGCGATTTGGCCACCCTCAGAGATCTGTTTTGCAAATTGATCCGGTGACATTCCATATCTTGCAGCGGTGCGAATCAAATACTCAGTTAACTCAGCCTCAGTAACTTGAACTTCCTCAGACTTAACAATCGAATCGAGTAAGAAATCAGCGCGAATAGAGCGAGTTATTTCATCAGTTACTTCAGTTCGATGAGTTTCATCCTCAAGCCGGTTCTCTCTCTCAAGGCGATCTTGGACCTCATCTTTTACAAGCTGTTCAGGAACTAAAACTTCAACGGTATCCAATAAGTGGGTTAGGAGCTTGTCGCGAGCCTGGGTGCCTTGTTCCATAGCCTTCAAACGCTCCAACCGCTCACGAGCGTCCTTCTTTAACTCATCTAAAGTTTCAAATTCACTAGCTAACTTTGCAAACTCATCATTCAATTCTGGGAGTTCGCGTTTCTTCACAGCCTTGAGGGTTACAGTCACCTCGCCGGTATCTCCTTCTTTCATGCCAACTAATTGGGTATTGAAAGTCTTGCTATCTTCAACCTTCATTCCTTCAAGTGCGGCATCAAGGCCATCAATCATTCGATTTGAGCCAACTTCATATGAAATTCCATTAGCTGTGCCACCCTCAACTTCTTTGCCATCGAGCTTTGCAACTAAATCAATTGTCACAAAGTCTCCAGAAGTAGCATCCTTTTCAACGGTAGTGAGAGTTCCAAAACGAGTTCTAAGCACTTCAATCTGCTCATCTACATCTTTATCATTAACCACAACATCATCAACGCTTAATTCAATTGATGAGAAATCAGGAAGAGTTACCTCAGGGCGAATATCTACTTCTACTTCAAACTTAACAACTTCATTATCTTTTAGTTCTTTGATATCGATTGAGGGTCTTCCGACAGCGAGAACATCATGCTCACGCGCAGCCTTTGAATAAAAGTCAGGCAAACCGTTATTGATAGCCTCATTCAAAACAGTGCCACGACCAAATCGTTGATCAATTAGTTGGCGAGGAACTTTTCCTTTACGAAAACCTGGGATTGAAACTTGATGAGCAAGAGTGTCATAAGCAACGGTTACATGTGGTTCTAGATCTTTGAAATCAACATCAATGATGATGCGCACCCGGGTCGGCGAAAGGGATTCGACAACGCTCTTCACGGGACTCCTGACTTTCTATTTGAACTTTCCTGGTCGGGGCGGAGGGACTCGAACCCACGGTCTTCTGCTCCCAAAGCAGACGCGCTAGCCACTACGCTACGCCCCGCGACGTAGACGGCTTAGTCTAGATGAAGAATTCACAACTGTTTACCTGAGCCGATAACCTTTGCCCCCTTAGGACGTAAAGCCCTAAGGAAGCAATAAATGCGGATGTTGCATAATGGTAGTGCTTCAGCCTTCCAAGCTGATGGTGCGAGTTCGATTCTCGTCATCCGCTCCAAGTTTTACGATTCATATTGATTCATTCATCAGTTGATACTTCCGACCAATTGAAATATCGCAAGTCCTCGTAGTGTCATAGGACTGGAACCACTATTGCCTGTTCCATCGGTAATCGCAACAGTTAGCGAACTCGTCAAACTACCTACAACAATTGTCCCCATTACATTGAAGTGATAGTGACGCGCACCTATTTCATCGCGATAATCTCGAATCAAAGATGTCGTGTATTCGTATACGAGGCTATTCCCAGTTCCGCCTGAAGTAACCGTCAATCCATATTCTCCACCTTGATAATCACTCCTTCCAATCACCTTTAACTCAAAGACATAACTCTTGCCAACTTGCAGGGATCCAAATGGCGTTGAAAGTGAAGAAGTGTTAGGAGTCGAAGTAGAGAGAGTAAAACTTGGAATGGAAACGCTGTAAGCATTTGATGGACCTGTCGCGCCTGTAGATCCTGTTGCACCCGCTGCGCCGGTTGGTCCGGTTGCTCCTGTGGGACCAGTTGCGCCGGTTGCTCCTGTAGGACCTGTCGGACCAGTAGCACCCGTTGACCCAACTGATCCTGTTGCGCCAGTTGCTCCTGTTAAACCAATTGATCCCGCCGCTCCCGTTGCACCTGCTGCACCGGTTAATCCAATTGGACCTGTTGCACCTGCAGGTCCCGCTGCGCCTGTTAAACCTGTTGCACCTGTTGCTCCGGTTAAACCAGTTGCACCACGCAAACCAACATCACCTTTTTCGCCCTTCTCTCCTTTCTCTCCGATGTCACCTTTATCGCCCTTATCTCCCTTATCGCCTTTCTCGCCAACTTCTCCTTTTGCGCCACGAGAACCTTCTGCACCTGTAGTGCTTGATCCTCTTTCACCTTCTTTTCCATCTGTTCCTGCCGGACCGCGCAAGCTAAATGGCACCGGCCAACGGTTCTTCACTTTTGGGCCATACATATTTAAATTCAAAGTATCGATGTAGAAATCGCCATTGATTCCAACTTTGGCGGTTGGCGCACCTTTTCCGCTTAGTACAGTGTTGGCGATTGATTGATTAGTTCTACCAGCGCTAAATGCTGGAGAGATTTCAATTGTGTTTAGGAACATTACGAGTGAGAACAAGAGGCTAGACATATTTCTTACTTGCATGGCGCCCCTCCTTGAGGGGTTTGGGTCCCCCAAGATGGAGGTTCGGTAGTTGAGTTTGGTGCCCGATTTGGGTGGAAAACAGAGGGGTTTATCTATAGGAATTCTCAGGTTGAGCGCGTATAACCTCCCAGTATCGGGAAGCATTCACATGTGTCTCACATGGATATCGACCAAGGTATTCAGGACAAAGGAGTTCTATCCACTCATCGGACATGAGGGTGTTCGACGCATTAACTAAAAGACAGGAGTATCTAGTAGATGAAGAAAAAGCTAATTGCAGCATCAGTGATTGCTGGTGCAGCACTTACTCTGGGATCAATCACTAGTGCAGTTGCACATGATGGCAAAGGTGATCGCGGTGCCGGATTCACAAAGATCCTGGGAGGCTTAGTTTCAAAGGGAACTTTGACACAAGCGCAAGTAGATGCAATCACCAAAGCTATGGATGATTTCAAAGCAGCTGGCAAGGCAGCACATGATGCAATGCGTGCCGCTCATATCAAAGTGATTACAGATACTTTAGGAATTTCAGAAGCTGATCTCACTGCTCGTATGAAAGCAGGCGACACTCTCGCCACTATTGCGGGTGCAAAGAAAGATGCGTTGATCGCTGCTCTTGTTGCATTCCATACCAAGCAGATTGATGATGCTGTTGCTGCCGGCAAGTTGACTGCCGACCAGGCAACTAAGTTGAAGGCCAATGTTAAAGATCGAGTTACCGCCGGCGTTGAACGCGCTAAGGGTCCTCGCGACGGATTTGGCCCGCACAAGGGTATGAAGGGTGGCAAGGGCCCTACGGCTTAACTAAAACTCCACTACTTCCCTTTTAGTAAGTAACACCTCCTCCTAGTGAGAACCACCGAATTAAAAACCGGTGGTTCTTTCATTTCTTGCCAATTCTTTGAGAAGGTTGGGAAGTGAAAGTACATATCGGAAGTGATCACGCAGGTTTAGAGTTCAAGAATCGCATTGTTAAACACCTTGAATCAAAAGGCCACACGGTTGTTGATCACGGACCACACTCATTCGATCCTTTAGATGATTACCCAGTTTTCTGTATTCCAACAGCGCAAGCTGTAGCAAATGAACCAGGCTCTTTTGGGATAGTTCTAGGTGGCTCCGGAAATGGCGAGCAGATAGCTGCAAATAAGGTTAAGGGCGTTCGCGCAGCGCTCGTATGGAGCAAAGAGATTGCCAAGTTAGCTCGCGAACATAACGATGCCAATGTCATCTCACTCGGAGGGCGGATGCATGATGAATCGCTCTGTTTGGAACTTGTAGATATTTTCCTTGCAACTCCCTTTACTGGCGATGAGAGACATGTGCGAAGAATTGGTTTGATTTCTAACTATGAAGAGGGCGGAAAGATTTAGCGACGCATGTAGTGAAGGTCTGTAACAACATGTTCTTTTGAAATTCCCTTACCTTCGAATTTAGTGATGGGCCGCCAAGATGGTCTCTCTATTACTCCGCCAATAACAGAATTATTACTACTAAAGTTTTTCTCAATTTCCTTTGCATAAGGAAGCCAGTCAGTGGCGATAGAAATCTCAGCACCACTTTTCATTTTTTGCGCTAGCAACTCGATGAAAGCTGGTTGTAGTAATCGTCGTTTGTGTTGTGCTCGCTTTGGCCAAGGATCAGGAAAGAAGATATGGAAACCATCAATTGAGGAATCCGCGATGTGATCATGTAGAACATCGATAATGTCTTCATTAATGATCTTTAAGTTTCGAATTCCAAGGCTCTCCGCATGAATGATGAGCGCACCGATTCCTGGTTTGTGGACTTCAACTGCTACATATCCATTCGTGGGGTTTGCCGCTGCAATCTTGGCGGTGGTTTCGCCCATGCCGCTACCTATTTCAAATATGACTTTCTCTGGCTTGATTCCATAGAAAAGACTGGGCGGATCGATAACGCCTTCAAGTGGAACTTCAAATCGATTCCAATGATTTAGTAACGCTTCGGATTGCGCTTTAGTCATACGTTCGCCACGAAGCCGGAAGCTTCTTAATCGGAACTTCTTGGGAGTGAGCTGCTCCATAGTGGCAAAGAGTGCCATCTCTGCTTGGATACGCGCATGCCAGGAAACAATCTCTCGCGTGCAGAAGCCGCCGAACGGTCATCCCATCTAAAGGTTCACAACTACGAAGTCACACTTGATGTGACTGGTGGCGAGGAGACCTTCTACGCCAAGAGCATCGTGAAGTTCTCTTGCAATAAGCCAGGTTATTCAACCTTTATTGATGCCGTTGGAAAAAGTTTAATTTCTGCAACCTTAAATGGAAAGGCGATTGATGCCTCTAAATTCACCGGCCAATCATTGATGCTCTCGAATCTAGAGAGTGAGAATGAACTTGTAATTGAGATTGAGGCATTTTATTCCAAGACTGGAGAAGGTCTACAGCGCTCAGTCGATCCCGTTGATAATGAGGTCTATCTCTACTCTCAAGGAGAAACAGCCTTCATTAGAAATATGTATCCCTGCTTTGATCAACCTGATTTAAAGTCAACTTTTGATTTTATTGTGATTGCCCCATCTCACTGGGAGGTAATCTCTAATAACCCAGTAAAGAATAAGAGTGATCTTGATGGAAAGAAGAAGTGGGAGTTCACCACTACCCCAATCATGTCGACTTACATCTCAGCTGTGGTTGCTGGTCCTTACGCCCATGTTCATGATGAATACAACGGTAAGAAGAAGATTCCGATGGGAATCTATTGCCGAAAGTCCCTCTTTGAACATCTTGATGCTGATGAGATTTTCTTAGTTACAAAGCAAGGCTTTGAATATTTCGAGCGGGTTTTCGGACTTGCCTATGCCTTTGATAAGTATGACCAAATTGCGGTCGTCGACTTTAACTGGGGCGCGATGGAGAACGCTGGTTGCGTAACTTTCCGTGAAGAAGTACTCGTATTCAGATCAAAAGTGACCGAGCGGATGTACAACGCGCGGGCTAACACGATTCTGCATGAGATGGCGCATATGTGGTTTGGCGACCTCGTAACTATGAAGTGGTGGGATGACTTGTGGCTAAATGAGTCATTTGCCGAGTGGTCTTCATATCTAGCCCTCGTTGAGGCAACACGGTTTAAGAATTCCTGGGCCGGATTTAATGCCGAGCGGAAGAATTGGGCCTATCGCCAAGATCAATTGAGTTCGACCCACCCAATTGCAGCTGACATGGTCGATATCGAAACAGTTAAGGCTAATTTCGATGGAATTACATATGCCAAGGGCGCCTCAGTTCTTCACCAACTAGTTGCCCATGTGGGTCGTGAGAATTTCATCGCTGGGCTACAGGTTTACTTTGCTAAGCATGCTTACAAAAACACAACCCTTGAAGATCTACTAAGTGAGCTTGAAGCAAAGAGCGGTAGAAATCTAGATAGTTGGGTTGCAACTTGGCTCCAGACAGCTGGTGTTAACACTCTCCGTCCTGTCATAAAAATTGCTGGTGAAAATTATGAATCGATTTCAATTAAGCAGGAAGCTCCGATAATTCCTGCAGGTTCAAAGGAATTGCGCCCACATCGTTTAGCGGTTGGCCTCTATGACTTAAAGGAAGGCGTTCTTTCCCGAAGAAAGTCAGTTGAACTTGATGTCGCTGGAGATCTGACGAATGTGAGTGAACTTGCGGGCGAAAAAGTTGCCGATCTACTACTAATAAATGATCGCGATCTCTCTTACGGAAAGATTCGTTTTGATGAGCGCTCCATAAATACGCTTAAGTCACATCTAGGGAAGTTAAATGACAATCTCTCTCGGGCGCTCTGCTGGTCAGCCGCATGGGACATGCTCCGTGATGCCGAACTCTCATCATCTGACTTCATAGATATTGCAATCGCTGGGCTACCTGGTGAAGATGACATAACGACTGTTACAGCCCTTGGAAACCAATTAATCTCGGCAATCGAGGTTTACGCCTCAGCGAAGAATCGGGATGCGCTTCGCGAAAAGGTTGCAAATACACTCTCCGCTCTTCTTGATAGCGCTAAGCCGGGAAGTGATTTTCAACTTCAGTTCGCTCGTGTGTTTGCAACCCTTGCTCACACTCAAGCGCACGGCTTGAAGGTACGCGAGCTCCTTGATGGAAAGTTAAATGGGCTTGTAATTGATGCCGATCTACGTTGGCACCTTTTGCTTGCACTTGTTGAGCGCGGACTTGCTGGTGCGAGTGATATCGATGCTGAGTTGACGCGCGATAACACCCTTACCGGAAAGTTGGCGCATGAGCGATGCATGGCAGCCATACCTTCAATGGAGGCGAAAGAGGCTGCATTTAAGAAGGCAACTGAGAACTTTGAGATAAGTAACTGGTCAAGACTCAACACAATCCAAGGTTTTGCCCGCCCGTTGCACCGCGAAATGCATGCCAAGTTCATAGATAAGTACTTTGCAGTGATCTTGGATATCTACAATCAACGCTCTTATGAGGACTCATCCACCGTCATCGACCTTCTCTATCCAAGTTATGTGGTTTCAAACGAAACGCTGGAGAAGACCGATAAGTGGCTTAATTCAGTTGGTAAGGATGCTCACCCGACGCTTCGCCGACATGTTCTTGAGGCGAAAGATTCGTTGGAAAGAGCTTTAAGGGTTCAAGCGGTAGATCGTTAAATTACTCGTTGATTCGAGTAAGAACATCTTGCTTAACGCGCTTTTTCTTAGCTTTAACATTTTCAGCAGTTACCACCAATAGCCATACTGCTAAGAAGATTCCGACTGGGGCGATAAAAAACCAGGTTATTGCTTCAATGAATGGAAGTGGTTCACCGGGCATGGAGCCATCTTCATTTAGCGCAAGAATCATGAGCGGAGTTTATGCAGTTGCAGCAACTACGCCAAATGGCTCGAGATATGGAACCCATCTCTTTTCTGCTCTTCCGGTTCCAAGGATTCGCCATGCGGCACCGACAGGTTCGCGTGGGATTGAGCGCAATCTCCAACCAAGTTCCTTTAAAGTTCTATCTGCCTTTAAGTGATTGCAGCGATGGCAAGCGCTAACGACGTTATCCCAAGTGTGATCGCCGCCGCGACTTCTTGGAAGAACATGATCAATTGAGGTAGCCGTTGCGGCACAATAAACACATCTTCCACCGTCGCGGGCAAAGATTGCGCGGCGCGAGAGTGGAACGGTGTGACGATAAGGAATCTTCACAAATTTATGGAGGCGAATTACAGCCGGAAGCATTAGTGAGCCAGAGGAATAACGAAGTTCAATATCGGATTCTTCAACCATCGTTGCGCGATTGTTCAAAACTAAAATGAGCGCGCGTCTATCAGAAACGACACCTAGTGGCTCGTAGGTGGCGTTTAGAACTAAAGTCCTTCTCGTCGTTGCCGACACTTTTCTAAACCCCTTTTTCCAACGCGTGGCTCGCGTCGTGGGGGAAATCCTGCCTCAAGAGAGTCAGAATTGGGCGGAATTAGGGTTAAATTCTTATAAAGTCCGGCTCAAATGAAGCTCGATTTAAGCGCACAAGAGGCCGCTACCTGGTTCCTCGGGGCCCCCATCCGCATCTTGGTCATCCTCCTCGTTGCCTTAATTCTCCAACGAGTAGCAACACGCGCCATTAAGAAAGCGCTCTCTAAAGTCGCAGAGGCCGACTTCATCCCGGGTGAGAGATCTCAAGCAACAAGACAGCGTGAGCGGGCGCGAACTGCAGCTTCGGTTATGAATAGCTCTTCAAAGGCGTTAATTGGATTAATCGCTGGCGCCATGATTCTTGGCGAACTTGGCGTTGATCTTGGACCGCTAGTTGCTTCGGCTGGCGTTGTTGGATTTGCAGTTGGTCTTGGCGCGCAAACAATAGTGCGCGACGTTTTCTCTGGAATCATAATGTTGATTGAAGATCAATATGGCGTGGGCGATGAAGTTGAAGTGCTAGAAGTCAGTGGAGTTGTTGAGACTGTTGGACTTCGTATCACAACAATAAGGGATAAAAAGGGAACGCTTTGGTATCTACGAAATGGCGAGATTCTAAAAGTTGGAAATAAATCTCAGAAAGTTCGTGGCTGATTTACCATTGAGCTAGCAGCCATAACCAAGTAATTCCACAGCTCTTCCTTTAAGTCCGGTCTCATTTCTAACTCATTTACCGCTGATTGCATATGCTTTAACCAGACATCCCGTTCTACCTCACTAATGTGAAAATTCGCATGGCGCATCCGTAATCTTGGATGACCTCTCCTTTCACTATAAGTAGTTGGACCACCCCAATACTGTTCTAAGAACATCAATAAGCGCTCAGCCGCGCCTTTGAAATCTTCATCAGGATACATCGGGCGAAGAACTGGATCTACGGCAACAAGTGCATAGAAATGTGAAACTAGTTTTTCAAAAGTGGCGCGCCCGCCCATCTCATCGTAAAGACTCATTTGCCTTTTAGTTTAAAGGACCATAAACCAAGTGCCAGGACTGGGATTGCTGCAAAGAAACAGAGCCAGCCATACGAAAGCGTCCCGATAATCACTCCGGCCAAGGCTCCTCCCCCGGCACCAGAAAGGTTCATCACAAGATCACTAGCGCCTTGGGCAGAAGTTTTTATATCTGGATCAACAGATTCAGTTAGATAAGCAGAGCCCGCTATTAGCGTGAAAGACCAGCCGAGACCAAGTAAGAACAAGCCCACCCCAAGAGTTATTGCATCATCTGCTGCGGCAAAACCTGAGATTAAAGTAGAGAGCAGAAGCGTTATGACGCCTATCTTTATTGAAGTAACTCGCCCTAAGCGATCACTTAGTGAGCCAACTATTGGCGAGAAGGCATACATCCCAAGAACATGAATGCTTATAACTATTCCGATAATTGTTAGCGTCACATCAACATGGGCCATATGAACTGGAGTCATAACCATTACCGAGACCATCGCAATGTGGCCTATCGCTATGGAGAGGATTGCAAAGAGCGCCCTTTCATTCTTCTTTATATGTGCAAGAGCGAGCTTGGTTGAGCGCTTTACTTCCGCCTTTGAAGTATTCATCTTTGCTGCTAGTTGGTAAGGATCTGGGCGAAGGAAAATTTGAATTACAAGTGTTGCAAGAAAGAGCGTTACGGCGGAAATCAAATATGGGCCAACCAGCCTCGGTAGACCAAGTCCCTCAGCAAGATTTCCAGAGGGCTCCATGAGATTTGGCCCGGCAACCGCGCCAATTGTCACGCCCCAAACAACAAAAGAAAGTTGTTTTGCTCGTGTCTCATCAGTTGCTAAATCAATTGCAGCAAACCGTGCCTGATACCCGGCCGCCGCAGCTGAGCCAACCAAAAATGTTCCTAGCAACATAAGAATCAAGTTCTCACTTGTTCCGCCCAAGATCGCAAATAGCGAGCCAAGAACTCCGGCTATATAACCAACTGAGAGCGCAAGTCGCCTTCCACCTTTTGCAGTTAATCTTGCAAGAGGAAGTGCAAGAGCAGCAGCGCCAAGTACGGATGAGGTTTGAGCGAGGCCAGCAAGGGTTTCCGAGTCTGTAATTGAAGCTACGAGAAGTGAGCCAGCAGCAACGGTTCCTGCGACCCCCAAGCCATTTAGAACTTGAGCTGATGCAAGGACTTTTACCGTCCGTGCCTGCTCTTTGATCACTTAGTGCGCATCCAGACTGCCGTATCGGATGGGAGCATGAAATCACGAATTGGCGAACTTGAGACAAGCAATTCGCCTTCTGGAAGTTTCACTTCGCCACCAAAGTTAACGAGACAAATGAACCCACCAGCTCTGCGGAAAGCGAGAACGTGTGGCGCAAAGTCAAACCACTCCATCTCGCCATCTCCAAGACCATTCTCTTTATGTCGAATCTCTAGAGCGAGGCGATACATATTTAAAGTCGATGCCGGGTCTTTCTCTTGTGATTCAACTGAGTAGTTCCCCCACCAATTAGGTTGTGGCAACCAGGCTTGATCCGGTGAAACTTTCGCATTACCAGAGAATCCAAAGGCAGAATCAGAAGAACTCTTCCATGGAAGTGGAACGCGGCAACCATCTCGACCTTTATCAATCTTGTTAGACATATTCCATCTTGGATCTTCTAAGCGATCTTCCGGAATATCTCGCACCTCAGGAAGTGCAAGTTCTTCACCTTGATAGATATATGCCCCGCCTGGAAGTGCCAACATTAACAACGCTCCCGCTCGAGCACGGCGCTTACCTAATTCAAGATCTAGTTTCGTGACATCGCCGTGGCGATCCAAAGTTGTCTCACCTGTGCCTGGTTGCAAGCCAAGTGCAAAGCGATCTACCGAGCGAACCACATCGTGATTATTAAATACCCATGACGCTGGGGCGCCGACATCTTGAATTGCCTTAAGCGAAAGATCAATGTTTTTCTTTAAGTCCTCAATCCCCCACTTAGAGGTTAAGAAATCAAAGTTAAATGAGTTAGCTAATTCATCTTTCCTTAAATAAAGAGCAGTTCGCGAGGCCGGTGAGACCCAGGCTTCTGCAACTGCCATGCGATCGCCCTCATAAGAGTCAAATATCTTCCGCCATCTTCTATAGATCTCATGAACACCATCTTGATCCCAGAATGGCATTCTCTGGGCAGCGAGCATTTCTGGTGAGGCGCTATCTCTATCAAGCACATCTGGAAGTCCTTCGGCCTTAACCATTCCGTGAGCAACATCGATTCGAAAACCATCTACGCCGCGATCTAGCCAGAACTTCAGTGTTCGCTCGAAATAATCATTTACTTCCGGATTCTCCCAATTGAAATCTGGTTGCTCTACTGCAAAAAGATGTAAATACCACTGGCCAGGTTTTCCATCTGCTTCTGTTATTCGATGCCATGCAGGTCCACCAAAGACTGCTTGCCAATTATTTGGAGGCAACTCACCGCTAGCGCCTTTTCCATCTCTAAAGATGTAACGGTCGCGTTCTTTCGAACCAGGCGCCGCCTTAAGCGCAGCTTGGAACCACTCATGTTGATCGGAGGAGTGATTAGGAACGATATCTACAATCATACGAATTCCCATCGCATGCGCTTCTTTAATCAATAACTCTGCATCTTTCAAAGTTCCATAATCCGGTTCAATATTCATGTAATCAGAGACGTCATAACCATGATCTTTTTGTGGCGACGGATACCAAGGCGTAATCCAAATTGCATCAATACCAAGCTTCTTCAAATAAGGAAGTCTTGAGCGAATTCCCTCAACATCACCTTTGCCATCACCGTTGCTATCAGCAAATGAGCGGATATAGATCTGGTAGGTAACGGCATCGCGCCACCATGGGCGGGAGCTACGCGGATTCTGCTTAGTCATTTAACTCTCCTGAATCAGATATTGCTCAAGGAACTTACGTTCCTCAGCGCCGAGGGGCCGCGACTTTGCGGCGGTGTGATCGACTCCTACTTGTACGGTGCGAACTCGAGCACATAGTTCGCCACCATTGCTTATCTCATAAACCATATGGAAGGAAGAGTTTCCAATCTTCGTAACCCAGAGAACTACATCAACGAAGATCCCGCCCGATGTGATGCCTTTGAGGAAATCAACTTCTGCTCGAGCGACAACCATCTCGCGGTCACGAATTCCGGGCTTCTCGCCCTTCGTTTGGTGTTGCATATGCGACCACTCGAAACGAGCTTCTTGGGCAAAAGTTAAATACTTTGCATTATTCACATGACCCATCGCATCAAGGTCATCCCATCTCACAAATGCCTTATGTGAGTATTTCATCGAGTTAACTTCCTATACGTAACGCGATGTGGGCGAGCTGCTTCAGGGCCAAGTCGATCAACCTTGTTCTTCTCATACGATTCAAAGTTTCCTTCAAACCAGAACCACTGTGAGTCACCTTCATAAGCCAAAATGTGGGTCGCAATGCGATCTAGGAACCATCTATCGTGAGAAATCACGACAGCGCACCCTGGAAAATCCAAAAGCGCATTCTCAAGCGAGCCTAAAGTCTCAACATCAAGATCGTTGGTTGGCTCATCAAGTAATAGAAGATTTCCGCCCATCTTTAAAGTCATTGCAAGATTTAATCTATTTCGCTCTCCACCAGACAAAACCCCTGCAGGTTTCTGTTGATCAGGTCCCTTAAAACCAAAGGCTGAAACATAAGCCCGGCTAGGCATCTCAACTTGTCCTACCTTCATAAAATCCAAACCATCTGAGACAACTTCCCAGAGAGATTTCTTTGGATCAATTCCGGAACGAGACTGGTCGACATAAGAAATCTTTACCGTCTCGCCAACTTTTATACTTCCTGAATCTGGTTTTTCAAGGCCAAGAATCATCTTGAAGAGCGTTGTCTTTCCAGCGCCGTTTGGACCAATAACTCCAACAATTCCGTTTCGAGGTAGCGAGAATGAAAGATTGTCTATCAATAATCGATCGCCAAAACCTTTACTCAAGCCCTCAACATCAACGACGATGTTTCCAAGCCTCGGGCCCATCGGAATTTGAATCTCTTCGAAATCAAGTTTGCGCGCCTTTTCAGCTTCGGCCGCCATCTCTTCATATCGAGCAAGACGCGCCTTTGACTTTGCCTGGCGACCCTTTGCATTTTGGCGGACCCAATCAAGCTCTTCGGCAAGCCGCTTGGCTCGCTTCGCATCTTTCTGACCTTCAACCTTTAAGCGGGCAGCTTTGGTCTCAAGATAGGTCGAATAGTTTCCTTCATATGGATAGGCGCGGCCACGGTCCAACTCAAGAATCCATTGGGCGACGTTGTCGAGAAAATAACGATCGTGGGTAATTGCAACAACCGTTCCCTCGTACTTTGAGAGGAATTGCTCTAACCAGAGTACAGATTCAGCATCAAGATGATTAGTTGGCTCATCTAGAAGTAAGAGATCTGGCTTTTGTAGCAACAACTTACAGAGCGCAACGCGACGACGCTCGCCACCAGATAGAACTTTCACATCTGCATCAGGAGGCGGACAACGAAGCGCATCCATTGCTTGTTCAAGTTGTGAATCTAAATCCCAAGCATTTAAGTGATCTAACTTCTCTTGCAAACTTCCCATCTCAGCAAGGAGCTTGTCGTAGTCCGCATCAGGGCTTGCCATCTCTTCTGAAACTTGATTAAAGCGAGCAAGGAGCGCCATCGTTTCGGCAACGCCTTCTTGCACATTTTCAAGAACGTTCTTTGAATCATTAAGCGGTGGCTCTTGCAGAAGAATTCCGACGCTATAGCCGGGAGTTAAATAAGCCTCGCCATTTGAAGGTTGTTGCAAACCCGCCATCATCTGAAGGACTGTTGATTTACCTGCACCATTTGGGCCAACAACACCGATCTTGGCGCCCGGTAAGAACATCAGGGTTACATCATCAAGTATGACTTTGTCGCCGTGCGCTTTGCGCACTTTCTTCATCGTATAAATGAACTCTGCCACGAGGCGAAACCCTATCGCGGCCCTTTACTGGGCCTTGCCCTTTTTAATGTACGGCTCGATTTCTTTAGCAATTTCTGGAACAGCCAGTTCCCCCTTAGAAATTGCTTGAATGAGCGCTTCGGCCTCATCAACCCCCATAATCAAGTCTCGCTTGTTAATAAGACAGAAGATGCGACCAGCCGACCATGAGAGTCGCTTGTTTCCATCTACCAAACTGTGGTTTCGTGCAATGGAGTGCATCAGAGCCGCCACTTTTTCAGAAAAAGTCGGATAAGCATCTTTGCCATAGACCGACATTTGAGGCCGAAGACTGGCAGACTCTAGAAGTCCGATATCTCGAATCTGAATATCCGGAATCAGCGCCTTACCGATTTCAACTAAGTCTTCGAAAGAAAGGTAGTCGATCGACTCCACTACTGGGCTAATCGCTTGAGGAGTTCTTTGTCTTCCTTCGCTACCAATGCAATTGCTTCTCTTAATCTCTTCTCACGCCTTGAGGTATAAGAATCGATCGCCGCAAGCGCCGCTTCGTGCATAGAGATTCCATCTTGCTTTGCGGCCTTACGCAATGCCTCGCTCTGCTTCGATGATAAGCGCAGGTTCATAGCCATGTCCGAATGGTATCACCGTGGTACCAACTGACTCTTGCCCTGTGCACAATCGCTAGAATTCAAGCCGTTGCGCCCGTAGCTCAGTCGGATAGAGCACCCGCCTTCTAAGCGGGTTGTCGCAGGTTCGATTCCTGCCGGGCGCGCATCTCATTTTCTTACAACCAAAAAGAAGAAATCCGGAGCCCATTTGAACTCCGGATCTATTCCCTTACTTATTCAGCTAATCAACCCCTCGAATTGATCAGCCAATCTTTGCGATGAGCTTCTTATTGAAGTCATAGAGCGGGCCATCGATTACAGCGAATTCCGTTTCAGGGAATCGCTTGGCGCACTCATCAAGGATGAAGGTCATCAACTTCTTAACAGCCGCCGCCTTCTCTTTATCCTTGTAGTTTGTAAGTACTAGTGCATACGAAGTCGAGCCAAGAAGATATGCGGCTGGATTCGAAGTCTTGTAATCCAAAGTAATCGTTCCATTGCTCTCATTGAGTGTTGCAGAGCCAAGGAATGCTGAAGTTCCTGCAGCTCCTGGATCAACTGCAACATCTGCATTGTTATATAACTTGGCAAAACTCAACTTGTTCTTGGTCGCATAATCCTTCTCGGCATATGTAATTGCGCCAGGAGTCTTCGCTGCTAATGAGGCTACCAATTCAGAGCCGCGGGCGCTTTGAATCTTTCCGAGGTTTGCAGGTGCATTTATCTGTCCTGGGAATGAAGCGTCAAAAGCGTTATTGCCATTCTTTGTCCAAACTGATGGAACAGCGGCACGGAGAAAGTTAGTAAGAATTCCACTTGTTCCAGAGGAATCAGCGCGATAGATAACGACAATGTCCTGCTTTGGCAGGCGAACATTTAGGCGAGTTTGTGAGTAACGCTTGATGATCGGATTTCCTTTAGCGTCTTTCTTTACGACAGTGTTAAAAGTGGACTGGCCACCAACTGTTGTCTTTACGCGCTCGGTCTCAAAGACTGGAGACTTCACGGCGCGAGCGTTATCTGCCTTGATTGCGGGGTCATCCCAACGAGTGATCTCGCGTGCAAAAATCTTTGCAAGTGTTGCTGGCGAGAGGTGTAGTTGCCCTCTCATGCCTGGAACGTTATAAAGAATTGCAACAGGCGCAGCAACAACTGGAAGGTGAATCATTCCAGCCGGAGCGGTTGAACCAAGATGCGGAGTATCTGACCATCCAAAATCAAAGTCACCCTTATCAATTCCAGAACGTCCAGCACCAGAACCGAGTGAGTTATACACATAGCTATCACCAGAGAATCGAGCGTATTCTGCTTTGCAGGCATCAAGAATTGGGTTGGCAAATGTTGCGCCACCTCCAACAAGATTTACGGCATGAGCCGGAGCTGCAATTAGCGATAGCGCGGCTGCAATAACCGCGATTTTCGAGAGTGTCTTGCGGACCAAGGTGGTCTCCTTTTTCTAGATTTAACTTGAGGCCAACTTAGATAGCGCGGTGAAACAAATTTCTATTTACTGCTTAATGAAACTTGAACGTAAAGTGAACAATTGACTAACCGAAACGCCCCGTTACGTAGTTCTCCGTCCGCTTGTCTTTGGGGTTGGAGAAGATCTCACTCGTTGGCCCCGTCTCAACCATTACGCCGGGATGACCATCCGCAAGGAAAAATGCTGTGTAGTCAGAGATTCGAGCAGCCTGTTGCATATTGTGAGTCACGATGATGATGGTCATGGTTTCCGAGAGCTCTCGGATTGTCTCTTCAATTCGTAGTGTGGATCCCGGGTCAAGTGCCGAGCATGGCTCATCCATTAAGAGAACTTGAGGATTAACTGCGAGAGAGCGCGCGATACATAGACGTTGTTGCTGACCGCCGGATAAAGAGCCACCATGTGCATCTAGTCGATCTTTGACTTCATTCCAAAGTCCTGCTCGAACTAAGCACTCCTCCATCAATTGATCCTTATCGCTCCGCTTTAATTGTGCGAGGCGTAGACCAGAGAGAACATTTTCACCAATAGTCATTGATGGGAATGGATTTGGCTTTTGAAATACCATGCCGATTTTTAGGCGAATCTTGGTGACATCAATTCCAGGTGCGTAGATATCTTTACCATCTAGCAAAACTTCGCCAGCCATTGCCGCTGTTGGAATGAATTCGTGCATCCGATTAAGTGTGCGAATAAATGTTGATTTTCCACAACCAGATGGTCCGATTAGCGCGGTAACCGTTCCCGCAGCAAAGTCGAGTGAGATATCTGAGAGAACATGATTCTTCCCAAACCATGCGTGAACTTTGCGCGCTTCGAGTCCAGTGCCAAGCGCATTCTTTCCCGGAGCCCGGTTGGCATTTCCCGCCGCCACACTCGCTAAAGAAGATGGTTTCACATTATCCGTCATTTCTATCTCCTAACCTTCCCAAGCCTTCTAGCAGAAAAGAACAGAACCATCACTAGAACTAGAAGCACCAAGATTGATGCCCAAGCTCTTGCATTTGATTCTTCCGACCCTGAAATCAGCGCCTTCCAAATTGCAAATGGAATTGAACCCATTACGCCATCTACTGGATTTAGATTTGTAACATCGCCACCGCCGGTGGTGAACAGCAGCGGAGCCGTCTCACCAGCAATACGGGCAACCCCCAAAATCACCGCAGTTATCAATCCGCTCTTGGCTGCTGGCACAACGACCATCGCAACAGTGCGCCACTGGGTTGCGCCAAGGGCAAGACCGGCCTCTCTCAAATCTTGAGCGATCAGTAACAAAACTTCCTCGGCCGTTCTTGCAACCGTTGGCAACATAAGAATCGCAAGTGCAAATGCGCCAAATAGACCATTAAAGCCTCGACCCGAGCCCGAAATCAAAGCAGAGTAAATGAATAAACCAGCAACTATTGAAGGCACTCCACTCATTGCTTGAATCAAGAATCTAATTAAGCGAGTTCCGGGGCCTTTTATCTCAGTCAAATATATTGCAGTAGAAATACCAAGTGGCACAGATACAAGAGTTGCGATGACAATCATGAGTGCGGTGCCAACAATTGCATGCAAGATACCGCCAACATTTAGCGGGTCATTAACGCTGGCAAGGCCCATATCGGTCGTGAAAAAACCTAGATAGATTCCCTTCACTCCCCTGGCAATTACTGTTCCAAGAATGCTCACAACCGGAAAGACCGCAACTAAGGCTCCCGACGTAATGATTGCTGCAACCGCTGCATTCTTTGCAGCTTGCTTGCCGCGTTGCAATCCTGCAATTAAAGATGAGATCAGAGTCGTGAGAAAGACTGCGGAGGCGAATGCTCCTAATTTTCCAGCAAGCCCAGTAAATTCAATCAAAATCCATGTGCCCAGAATCGTTGCGAGAATTCCGAGATAAGTAGGAATCAGCGCCTTCGGCGTCGGCCGCCAGGGCTTCTTTGGCTTAGGAGTCGCAATGGTATTCGTACTCATAATCAACGACCCTGCTTCACAGTGCGACTTACAAGTAAATCAGCCAGCATGTTAACTATCAGGGTTAACAAGAAGAGCATTAGGCCAGCTGCCATAAGCGCCTTAATTTCTTCCGCAGATGCCTCTCCGAATTTCAAGATAATCATAGAAGCTACATTTCCGCCGGCTCCAAGAAGTATCTGGAAATTAGCCTGAAATACGATGTTCAAAACTGTAAAGACGGCAACGGTTTCACCCATTGCGCGACCCAATCCCAACATTGCTCCACCAACAACACCGCTATATCCAAAAGGTAGAACAACGGCGCGAATCATTGTCCACTTCGTTGCGCCTAGAGCGTAAGCCGCTTGGATTCGATCCAGTGGAGTTTGCGAGAAGACTTCGCGAGCGATTGAGGTAACAATTGGAATAATCATTATGGAAAGAACTAGTCCGGCAATAAATGGAGAGCGAGAGAAGAAAGGAGTCGATACATCAAACAAGGGAATCCAACCCAAATATTTATGAAGCAATTTTGCCCAGTACTCACCACTTGGCATCAAAATATTAAAACCCCATAAACCAAACAAGATTGATGGGAAGGCTGCCATTAGGTCAATTACTCCGACCAAGAAACCTCGAATGATGTTCGGCGCATAGAAGTTAAGGTAGAGCGCAGCTGCAATCGAAATAGGAACCCCAATCGCGATTGCGATAAATGCGATAACAATGGTTCCAATCAACATTGCACCGATTCCATAAACTGATGGATCGTCGCCTGAGGTGCCGTCAGCGTTTATTGATGAGTACCACTCATAACCGGTAACAAATGAAAGTCCCTCACGAGCAAGAATTTCGAAACCGCGTGCTCCGAGAAAGATTGCTATAGCGGCAAGAATTACGAGCGAGGAAAGAGCACCGGTAAATATGACGGCTCGAAAAATCTTGTCGGATACTCGAGGACGCGTTGTAATTTCGCGCGGTTTTGGGGTCGAAGAGGCCTTTTCCTCGAGCATGGTCACGGCGCGATATTGCTACCAGGGGCGGCGCTAGGAGTGGAAAGATAGTTAACAGAAGGTGAACGAGCCGTGAAATCTATCCCGCTCCCCAGCCTTTAGCCTAAGCCTGTGGCCTCTGAGACACCCCCGTTAGTTTGGATTGATTGTGAGATGACCGGCCTTGATCTCAATAAAGATGCTCTAATCGAAATCGCCGTCCAAGTAACCGATGAGAATCTAAATCTGCTCGGCGATGGCGTTGATTTTGTTATCAAGACCGAGCCTAAGGTTCTCGAAGGCATGAGCGTTGAAGTGCGCCAGATGCATACTGAATCTGGACTTATTGAAAAGTTAAGTGAAGGCGTTTCAATGAGCACAGCTGAGGAGAAAGTCCTTGAGTACCTCGCCAAATTCACAGCTGCTGGAAAGTCGCCTATAGCCGGAAATTCAATTGGAATGGATAGAAATTTCATCGCACGAGATATGCCCAAGCTCGCTGGCTACCTTCACTATCGCTCAATTGATGTCTCTTCCATAAAAGAATTAGCTCGACGTTGGTATCCAAAGGTCTACTTCAACGCACCTAAGAAAACCGGAAACCATAGAGCACTTGGCGACATTCAAGATTCAATCGCAGAACTTAAGTATTACCGCGAAAATATATTTATCTCAAACTCCTAAACGATCTAGACCCACCGTTATCTCTTCCTCCTTCGATAACCAAGTCGTTGCAAATAAAAGTTTTGGTTTGATTGTATTTGAAAGCCTAAATACAAGATAGCCCGCTCCTACTTCATCACCTACCAAGAGAAGAACGAGCACTCGCTCCCCCATACGTGAAAGTAAATCTCCACCGCGAAGCTCATCATTTAACGCTCGAGCACAGGCAACTAAAGCATCATCGCTCATTTCTGGGATGCGAATTGAAATTAAGGAGAGCGGTTGGTCTTTTCGATCAGCCCATGAGCGAAGGCGCTTCGCACTTTCATAAAAGTGATAGGGAGTCATGAGCCCGGTCAACTCATCAAAAATCAACTCACTCACATGCCCAATCTCCAGCAAATTGGGGCCTGCCGGAAGAGATTTCTCATCCCCTATTCTTCGACTATGCAGGTTAGAAAATGGGCTTTCATATTTGCCGTAGCAGAAGCCCTCTTTTTGCTCTCCCTCGCCGCTTACCTCTTTATTCGAACAATCACCTCGGAAGTCGAAGAGCTAGATGCCGTGATTGCAGAGATCGTCTTTCTTGTAACGGGAGCTGCTGGACTCTTCTTTGCAGGTCGAGGTATTCAACGCGAGAAGAGGTATGGAAGAGGAGCAATAGTGATGGCAAATTTGATTGCTATTGGCGTTGCTTACTACATGATTGAAGGCAATCGAACACTTTGGGGAATAACGCTCGGAATAATCGCACTAATCACTGCGGGGCTTGCAATTGCAGCGATTCCTCGCGGAATTGGGGGGAATTCCTCCGCATCACTATAGTTTCCCCCGCATCTCGGGTTGTTAGCTCAGTTGGTAGAGCAGGTGACTCTTAATCACCGGGTCGGGGGTTCGAAACCCTCACAACCCACTTGAAATTGCGTTCAACATGAGCCATTTGAACAAGCTAGATCACTACGGCGTTTTCTGGGTCATCACCCAATTCGGAG
>Ga0194112_10000378_pt1 | contig 64522 bp, 61 predicted proteins | sample TA2MahC400mmetaG_FD_146191 | JGI IMG/M metagenome (GOLD analysis project Ga0194112, IMG submission 146191) | Freshwater microbial communities from Lake Tanganyika, Tanzania - TA2015016 Mahale Deep Cast 400m | ecosystem: Environmental > Aquatic > Freshwater > Lake | place: Tanzania: Lake... | reverse complement strand
AAACGGCCAAGATGCATCCGGGGTCCGTTTTAGCGATAGCTTTGACCGGATTGGGTATTTTGAAGGACAGGTTTAAAAAGGAGAGAAGCCGTCCACGTCACGGGGACGGCCGGCTTTCACATAGGTGCTCCCTTGCTGCCTTCCTGCACCCCTTGCTCCCTTGCTGCCTTGCTGCCTTTCCCTCACTGCCTTCCTGCCCTCAGTCGTTCTTCCCGTACCCACCGCGCGCCTCCTTCTCGACGATGTCGGCGAGGATGTCCATGGCGCCGAGGACGTAGGACGGGCAACGCCGGTCGAAGAGCTTCTCTTTCTTGGCCTGGATGCGGCCCCGGTCGGTGCCGATGTCGCAGCCCAGAAGGTCGCGGCATCGGGTGGAGCCGAAGCGGCGGGAGAACTCCTCCTGGAGGTCGCGGGCCATGGCGTAGACGCGGTCGAGGTGGCGATGGTCGCCGCCGGAGTCCCGACCGTAGAGGAGCCCCAGGGCCATCAGCGTGCCGGTCATGGCGCCGCAGGGGCCGCCGCCGCGGGCGATGCCGCCGCCGAACGCCGTGGCGGCGCGCGGGATGCCGCGCTCTCCCACCCCGAAATGCTCCGCCACCGCCTTCGAGGTCGATTCGGCGCAATTGAAAAGGGCTCCGAAGTTCTCCCCCGCCGCCCTCGCGAGCTCCTTCCTGTCGACCCTGTACGAGACCATTCCTTCACCACCCGTCCCTCAACCCCGCTCCCTGACCCCCAAACCCCAAACTCCGCTCCCAGCTCCCTGCTCCCTGCTCCCTGCTCCTTGCTCCCTGCTCCCTGCTCCCCGCTCCCCGCGCCCTTCTTCCCGTCAAACGCGGCCGTGCCTTCGGAACGTGTTTATCCAGCCGAAGAGGTCCCCCATGTTCCGAAGGGGCTCCCCGAGCACCTTGCTGGGCTCGACGATGCAGTGCATGTAGCAGGTGGTGCAGTCCTTCACCTTCCGGCGGGCCTCCCGCACCTCGGGGTCGAACCAGAAGTCCTTCAGGCGCCGCTTCCCGTCGAGGAGCGAGTAGAACTTCGTTATCGACGAGTCGTAGCAGGGGACCGCTATCTCGCCGGTCTTGTTGACGCAGCAGAAGAGGTAGGGGTGGCAGCGGTAGCGGAAGTCGCCAGTGACGAACGTCTCCAGGTAGGACTTGCCGGTCAGGATGGGATACTGCTTGCGCATCCTGATCAGCTCCGGCACGAGCCGCCTCACGTCGTCGGCCCGGTTGCGCCAGTCCATCTTCTTGGGGTCGTAGCGCGAGCCCTCCGTGGTCATGGTGGTCCAGTAGTCGTGGAACGTGGCAAAATCGAGCATTATGCCGTCCGCGCCCAGTTCCTTGGAGTACTTCACGATGGCCGTTATCTCCTCGATGTTCTGGGAGCATATCACCGTGTTGACGAGCACCGCGCACTTGTTGGGCTTGGAGAGCCGCACCGCCTCCCTGACCCCCTGCACGACTGCGTCGTACTTGTCCACCCCCCGGATGTCTTTGTACTTCTGGGGGTCCAGGGTGTCCAGCGAGACAACGAGCACATCCAGCGCCCTCGTGTAGGCGTCGGCGTTGTCGGCGAGCGTGATGCCGTTGGTCGACACCTGGCTCAAGAGGCCCGTCCGGTCGCAGTGGTTCCCGAGCTCGCCCAGGTCCTTGCGCAGAGTCGGCTCGCCGCCCAGAAACGATACGGCGATGATGTCGAACTCGGCGAACTGGTCGAGCACCCGGCAGAACTCCTCGGTGTTCATCTGGCCCTTCTTGAACTCGGGCCGCTCGTTGCCTATGGGGCAGAAGGTGCACCGCGAGTTACACTGCCGGGTGCACTCGATGGAGCCGAAGAAGGGGCGCTTCCGGGAGCTCACCCGGTTGCGGAAGAAGGTCCCGGCGAACTTCCTCGTGGCACTCTTGGCCATCGGAGGGCATGAAGGAAAGGGTAGGAGATAGCTTTTTTGGGGGAGGATAGATTGATTATCCCCCAGGCGCTTTCCGGGATGGCATGAAGTGCGAGGTGCATCCGGACCAGGATGCGCTGGGGACCTGCGTGTCGTGCGGCAGGGGGGTTTGCGCGATATGCAAGGTGAGTTACCAGGGGCTTGTCCACTGCAAGCAGTGCCTGGAGGCCGGGCGCATCGGGGGGGTGCGCCAGCAGGCGGTGATGCCGGTGGCCTACCCCTACAGCTACCCCTACGGGTACGGTTATGGCTACGGCTACAGCTACCCCTATCCATATTATTCCTACCCGCAGACGCCGCAGCGGGCCACCGCCCAGCCCCGGGGCCTGCCGGACGGACGGCTGTTCCGCGTGGGCTCGGTGGGCAACCTCGCCTCGGGGATACTGGCTATCGTGGCGGGCATGACGCTGCTCATGGACGGCCCCCTGTTCAGCTACACGCAAGGCACCCACGACACCACGTACGCGGCGGCCACCCTGTTCGCGGTGTTCCAGGTCCTAGCCGCGGTCGGCTTCCTGGGGTTCTTCCGCAACTACGGCACGTTGACCGGGGCGGCGGCGGCGATCATGACGTCGATAGCCGGCTTCGTCTACCTGGGCTTCCTGGGGGCGGCGACCGTTGATCCAGCCTCGTCGTTCGTTATGATCTACCTGGGCGGGTTGATGCTGGGCGTGAGCGGCATCGTCGCCGGAGTGGCCCTGGTCGACAACCGCAGGTTCCTCGACGGGCGCGACATGGCGGTCGCGGCGGGAATCCTGTTGATAATCGGCGGGGGGCTTCTGGCCGGGGTAATCGGTCTCTACATCATTGGCTGGGTGGCCATGGCCGTGGGCTACTTCATATCGGCGGTGGTGTTCTTCAGCGCCCCGGTCCCGAACCCTGCCGGGGAGCGGGCGGAGACGGCGGCGACACCGGCCTCCCCGCCGGGCTGGCAGTACTAGGCGGCGACGCGGCCGAGAAGCTTCCCCCCCGGAGCACGTAAACGGCGCCGGCCCCGGTGAGGGCCAGGGCCCCGAACATCGCGGCGACCGCCGGGGAGGCGGGCGCCGGGCCCAGAAGCAGGACCCCGGCGAGCAGGGCCATCGTCAGCAGGAAGGCCACCCCCAGGAGCGAGAGCACCTGCCTCAGGTGCTCCCCGAGGGCCTCCTCGATGAGGCCGATGTCGTGCCTCTCCCGCGGCCTCTCTCCGGCGAGGTAGTTGCCGAACAGGGCCGCGGTGGTCCCCAGCTCGTACAGGGCGAGCGAGCAGAGCACCGCCCCGGTCATCCCCAGGGCGACCGCCAGGTCGAAGGTTTCCAGCCCGTAGGCCCCGCAGAGGCCCGAGCCGACGAGGGCGGGGAGCGAGCCGTAGAGAACGGTGTCCTCGTGCCTGGCGAGGCTCCCGAATGCCGCGGCGACGCAGCCGCAGGCGGCGGTCACCGCGCCTATCAGGGCGACGACATCCCCGGTGCTCTGGGCCGTGGCGAGCGCCAGTCCCGTCGCCCCGACCGCCAGGAGCACCACCAGGAGCCGGAGGGCCGTCAGCGGGCCGCGCGTCGCCCTGAGCCGGGGGAACGCCATGCACCACCTCCTCCCTTGCGGAAGAACTTGTTCAGGGGGACCGCCAGCGGCCGGGTGAAGTCCCACTCGAAGGTCATCATCGTCCTGCGGAGCCTCGTCATCCGGTTGGTCCGGCGCATCTCGAGGAGCTCGCGGGCGACCCGGGAGGGGGACGAGGCCGAAAGCTCGCCCTCGCCGGAATAGGGGGCCGGGCACACCACGAGCACCCGGAACCCGCCCGAGGCCAGCTCCTCTAGCAGCCGGGGCATGAAATCGTCGATGAGCGGCGTGAAGGCCACCACCTGTGCGCCGGTGGGCAGGGAGCGCCTCACCACCCACGAGAGGTGGATGAGGGGGTGGCTCGCCGGGGTCTCGGGCAGCTCCTCGCGCTGGAGCAGGGTGGCCAGGTGGCGCCGGGAGGTTATGCCGGGCAGCACGCCGACCGTGTCCCTCACGAGCAGCAGGGTCAGCCGGTTGCGCGTCGAGAGCACCTGCTCGGCCACGGCGATGGACCCGGAGATCGAGGCGTCGTGCGTGTTGCGCGTTCCGGCGCCCACCCGGGTCACGGGCCGAAGGTCCACGAGCAGGACGACGTCCCCCGTGCGCTCGTCCTCGTACTCCTTGCTTATCAGACGGTCCAGCCGGGCGGTGGCCTTCCAGTCGATGGACCGCAGCGGGTCGGTGGAAACATAGTCCCTCAGGCCGAAGAACTCGCTGCCGGTCCCCTTGAGGCGCGAGCGGACCTGTCCGAACGGCCGGTGGATGGCCGAGGGCAGGAGCTTGAGCTTGCGGGCGTCCTGCCTCTCCCGCCGCACCGAGAGCGTGGCCTTCTCCCCGGCGCGCCTCTCCTCGAACGAGAGGTGGAACATGTCACGGCTCCGGACCCGCAGGGGGCCGAGCTCGAGCTCGCCCAGCGCGTGGGGCCTGGCGGTGTAGCGCACCGTCCGGGACTCGTACGGCCCCAATGAGAGCACGTGGTGGGGCACGCCGCGCGTGACCTCGAGGGAGGGCGGGAGCAGGTCCAGCGTCTCGAGGATGCCGGACTGCCTTCCCTCCGGGTTGGAGAGCTCGAGGGTGACGTCGGCGGTCTCGCCGGCGTGGATGGCGTCCGGCTCGACGACGCGCCGGACGTCGGGCGGCCGCCCCCCGGCCGGCGACACCAGGAAGGCCGCGGCGAAGAAGAACACCGCCGGGAGGCAGGCAAGGGCGATCTCCCACCTGCGCAGCGCGAACGCCACCACCGCCAGCAGGGCCATCGCCCCCAGGAGGCCGGCCCCTGCCCGGCGCCTCAAAGCGAGCCGGCCTCCTTCATCGCGGCGTCGGCGAGCTTGAGGAACTCCTTTCGCTGGAGGGTCAGCACCGTTCCTTTCCGGGCCACGCCCAGGTCGCGGGTCTCGTCGAGGAAGCGCCTCATCGCCGGGCGGTCGCCCAGCGCGGGGTCATCGAGCGGGTGCTCCAGGGCAAAGGCGAGGCCCGGAGGATCCAGGCCCGCCCCGGTCATCAGCCTCTCGGTGAGCACCTCCCGGACCCAGGTCGCGGAGAGCACCCGGTCGGGCATTATAACGGGGAGACTGGGCGGGCATTCCGTCCCGAGCGCCACGACCAGCCGGTCGAGGTTGCCATCGGCGTGCCGCCGGGGGAAGAAGTGGTGCCGCCAGGGCTCCGGCTCCCTCGTCCAGATGGCCGCCATCACCGCCATGACCACCCCCGCGACGGCGAGCAGCAGCCCCGCGGAGACCATGCGCGTACCGCCCTCGCGCAGGTAATAGTCCAGGGCGATGGCGGCACCGACCAGGGCCAGCCCGGATAGAAGGACTGTCAAGAGCGCGGAAAGGTTCCTCCGGAGCTCGGGCGCGTCTTCGGCCGGCGGGGCCGCCCCGGCTTCGCCCTCCCGGCCCGAGGCGGGAGCTTCCCGGGTCAGGCCGCCGCCCCCTTCCAGGCCCTCACCTCCTCCAGCCCGGCCCTGAGCTGCTCCCGGGCGCGGGCGCGATGGGGCTCGCCCATGGGATGGACGCTGAAGACGGCCTCCTCGAAGAGCGAGGTGAGGCCCTCGAGCGGCGGTGACGGGGCGCCCAGGAGGCCGGACCACATGCGCCTGAACTCCCCGGGCGTGGAGGACTTCTGCCGGAGTATCCCGCGCGCCGCGAGGGCCTGGACCATCCTCGCGTAGCTCTGAACGATGGCGGCGCGCACGTCCTTGGCGTCCTCGATCGTGGCGAGGCCGTCGTCCAGGATCATCTCGAGCTCCTCGATTATCTCCTCCTCCTCCCGGACGGCGGGCCGCTTCGAGAGCGCCTTGTCGGCCGCCTTGAGCCGGGACCGCCTGGCTGTCCTGAGGTAGGTCAGGAGCATCCGCCCGACGCCCGCCGCCAACAGCCCGACCACCAGGACGGTCATCAGCCAGGCGGCCCACTCGGGGACCTCGATCTTGACCCCGCCCTCGTCGCCCCCGGTGCCGCCCCCTCCGGACTCCGTCTCCAGACGCCCGGCCCCGCCCCGTCCGCCGGCGGCCGGGGTCCGGCCCAGGTCGGGTTCGGCTCCCTCGGCCCTCCCGGCGCCGCCCGGGCCCGAGTCCACCGGTACGAGCGGCAGGGCTATTGGCGCCCCCGGCTGCTGCTGCCCGCCCGTGCCGTTTTTGCCGGCCCCGCCGCCGCCTCCCGCGGCCGCTCCCGGCGTGCCGCCCTCGCTGGCCTCCCCGGTGCCCCCGCCTCCGCCCCCCGTCTGGACCAGCGGGTCTCCCCTCCCGGTGCCGTTCCCGGAGCCCCGCTCCCCCGGCCCCTGGCCGGGACGGGATTCGGGCACCTGCAGGGAGTGCAGCTCGATGACGAACCCGGCCATGGCGGCGATGGCGAGCAGGAAGAACATGAGCGGCACGGGCCCGGTCCGGAAATCGGCCATGTGAACAAGTTTATATCGACGATTTGGTATATGAGAATTGTGGCGATGACCCGTTCCGCAATTGCCGTCATGCTGATTTTGCTCGCTCCCGCCGTCGGCTGCGCCGCCCCCGCCGGGGCCGAGCCGCCCAGAAGGTACACGATCGACGAGCTGGAGGTGGTCATAATGATCTCGCCGGACGGCACCGTCCGCGTGCTCGAGAAGATCGTCTTCAACTTCACCTCCGGGAACTTCACCATGGCCTACCGGAGGATACCGCACTACGGCTTCGAGGAGCTGCGGGAGGTGTCGGTCCACAACGAATCCGGGGACATGCTGAAGAGCGGCTCGACCTACTCCTTCGACTGGTTCCGGGGCGTCTACGAGGTGCGCTGGACTTTCGACCCGATACTGGGTCCGGCCAACGCCACTTTCCTCGTGGCCTATGTTTACAGGGGCGCGGTCACGCAGGTCTCCAAGGACCAGGACGCCATCGACTGGTACGCCGTCGGGCCCGAGTGGGAAGTCCCCATTGGTCATGTGAATGTCACAGTGATGCTCCCGGCGGACTACTCCAACTCCACGCTGCTTAGGACCTCGCCCAGGAACATGGACCGGCTGTTCACCCCGATGGGCACCTTCCTATTCCTGAACCGCTCCGAGCTCCCGGCCCGGACGCCCGTGCGCGTGGTGGTCCACTTCCCCAAGAGCGTCGAGCTCTCGGTGTCCTGGGAAAGGTACCTGCGCGAGAACTGGTTCCTCGTGGCGATGCTGTTTTTCGGCATCACCCTGCTCGTGTTCGCCCTGAACTCGGTCATCCGGGTGGTCGCCTCCCGGTTTCCGCCGGGCTCTCCCAGGCCCGACAAGCGCCTCCACGCCAACCCGGCGAAGCTGGCCACCCTCCTCGACGGAAGGTACACCCCCGGGGCGTTCCTGTCCGGCCTGGTGGCGATGGGCCGGGCGGGGACGGTGAGGATGGCCCACGACCCGGCCTCCGACGACCTCCTGTTGGAAACGCGCGAGCCCGAGGACGTGCCGGGCGGCCACGACGCCACGGTGCTCGCGGCGCTGGCCGAGGAGCGGTCGGCGCGGGGCCTGGCGGCCCAGTGGCCCGGCCTCCGGGCGCAGCTGCAGAGGCTCTGCCGCATGGAGCTCAAGTACGACGGCATGATCCGCTTCAGCGGCCGGCTGCCGGTCGCGCCCGTGCTGGGCGGCCTCATCCCCCTCATCCTCGGGCTGTCACTGCTGGGCGTGCTGGTCTACGCCGACCAGTGGGACGCGGTGCTGTGGGGCGGCGTGCTCCTGGGGCTGTCCCTGATGGGCGCCACCATCCTGGTCGTCGGCGGGGTCCTGACGCCCAACCGGAGCTTCCGCGGCGCCCGCGAGGTCGCGGTCCAGCGCGCCTTCCTAGCCGGCATCGCCACCCGGCTGGAGGAGACGGCCGCTTCCAAGCCGGCCGAGTTCGCCGCGCCGTTCATCCAGTTCCTGCCCCTGCTCGTCGCCGCCAACGCCGGCAAGCGCGGCCGCCTCCCCGAGCTCCTGCGCAGGATATCGTCGGCTGGCCCGGGCGCCCCCCTCGACGTCCACTGGTACGACTTCCTTGACCGGTCGGCGGGCGAGCCGGGGACGGCGGGCTGGTTCGGGCGGACCTTCTCCGCCACCTCGCAGCAGCTGCCCGCCATGCTTGCCACGCTGCCGGAGGCCGCTGCGGCCGAGCCGGTGGAGAGCGGCCTCTACCAGGACGGTCCGGAGGGCGCGGCGCCGCCCGGGACGACGGGGCAGGAGCCGCCCGAAAGGAGGAATCGAGGTTGAACCCCAGGCAGGTGCAGGCGTTCGCAGAGCGCGTGCTTGCGGAGATCGAGAAAGTCATCATCGGCAAGCGCGAGGTGCTGGAGCAGGTGCTGCTCTCCATCCTCGCCGGCGGCCACATCCTCTTCGAGGACTACCCGGGCCTGGCCAAGACGCTCATCGCCCGCTCGTTCGCGGCGACGCTGGGGTGCTCGTTCCGCAGGGTCCAGTTCACCCCGGACCTTTTGCCCAACGACATCACCGGGACGTACGTTCTCAACCGCACCACCTCCCAGTTCGAGCTCCGCAAGGGCCCGGTGTTCACGAACATCCTGCTGGGCGACGAGATCAACCGGGCGCCGCCCAAGACCCAGTCGGCGCTGCTCGAGGCGATGCAGGAGAGGCAGACCACCATCGAGGGCGACTCGTACCCCATCCCCGAGCCGTTCACGGTGATGGCCACCCAGAACCCCATCGAGTACGAGGGCACCTACCCCCTGCCGGAGGCCCAGCTGGACCGGTTCCTCGTCAAGCTCGGGATAGGCTACCCGTCGCCCGAGGCGGAGGTAGAGATAATGGTGCGCCGCATCGCCCGCAAGAGGGACGAGGCGGCCCTGAGCGCGGTCGGGAGCGCCCAGGTGCTCCTGGAATGCCAGAAGGCCGTGGAGGAGGTCTACATCGACATGGCGCTCCTTCGGTACATCCAGGAGATAGTGGCCCGGACGCGCAACCACGCCCAGGTGGAGATCGGCTCGAGCCCCAGGGGCTGCCTGGCGCTGATGAAGCTTGCGAGGGCCCGGGCGGCGCTCTCTGGGAGGGACTACGTCACCCCCGACGACATCAAGCCCTTCACCGTCCCCGCCCTCTCCCACCGGCTGATACTCAAGCCCGACCCCTGGGTGCGGGGCGTCCGGCCGGCGACCGTCGTGAACGAGGTTGTCCAGAGGGTCCCGGTCCCCAAGGTGCCCGGCGCACCGGGATGATGGAAGGGGCAGCGGGCAGCGGGGAGCGGGGGAAGACGGGCGTCGTCCCGTCACCGCTCCCCGCTCCCCTTCCCTCCCACTGCCCGCTGCCCTTACCCGATATCAACAACACTTATCTATCCAGTAGCCGCTTATTACGGCCATGGCCCCGGACAAGGAGCCGACGCCGCTCGACGAGATCCTCAGGAAGGCCTACGAGAGCGCCCCGCCGAAGCCGGCGGCGGCTTCGCCGCCGCCGCTCCAGCGATCGCCCCCGGCGGTGTCAAAGGCCGACATGGCGCCGGGCGGCGGCAATGGACTGCTGCTTGGGCGCGACGGCTCCGGCCGGCCGGTGGAGCTGCCGCTTGCGATGCTCAAGCGCCACCTGGTCATTTTGGGCGCCTCCGGCTCCGGAAAGACCGTCCTGGGCAAGTGCGTCCTCGAGGAGGCGGCCCTCAGGGGCGTCCCATCGATAATAATCGATCCCCAGGGGGACCTTGCCAGCCTGGCTGTCGGGGGCTCGCCGGACGAGCTGCTCGCCCGCGGCACCGAGCCGGCTCGCCTGCGCGAGTACCTCGAGAAGCTGGAGTTCCGCACCTTCACCCCCGCCTCGTCCAAGGGGATACCGCTGTCGGCCAACCCGCTCCAGCTCCCCCCGGCGGACCTGCCGGAGGAGGAGAGGATACGCTCGCTGGACCTCGCCTGCTCGAGCCTGGCCATCCTGCTGGGCTACGACGCCGGATCCGAGGAGGGCAAGGCCGTGAAGAGCCTGCTCTACGCGATCTTCGAGCACGCCTGGAGGGCGGGCCGGCCCTTCCGGGACTTCGACTCCCTGGCGTCGTTCGTTTTGGAGCTCCCGCCCGAGCTTTCGCAAAAGACCGCGGCGCTGGTCGCGGACAAGGACAAGGCCAAGCTCTCGCGCAACCTGCGCTTCATGAACGTCGGGATGAACCAGCTGCTCTTCACGTTCGGCGTGCCGGTGAGCGCCGAGCTCTTCCTGCGGCCGGCGGCCCCGGGGCGCACCCCCGTCAACATCATCTACCTCAACACCCTGGCCTCCGACGAGCACAAGCAGTTCTTCGTCACGATGATGGCGCGAGAGATCCACGACTGGATGCTGCGCCACCCGGCCGGCGGGCCGCAGCTTCTGCTCTACATCGACGAGGTCGGGCCCTACCTGCCCCCCAACCCCTACATGCCCCCGGCCAAGGACATATTGCGCCTGCTGTTCAAGCAGGGCAGAAAGTACGGCGTGTCGTGCATGATGTGCACCCAGAACGTCGCCGACGTCGACTACAAGGCGATGTCCCAGGCCGCCACCTGGGCGCTGGGGCGGATGATGACCGTCCAGGACATCGAGAAGGTCAAGCAGATAATCAAGGCCCTGAACGCCGCAGGCCCGGAGGAGATAGTCTCGGCGCTGCCGGGGCTCAAGGCCGGGGAGTTCGTGCTGCTTTGCCCGGACGTATTCCCTGCCGCGGTGCGCCTGCGGAGCCGCTGGCTCTACTCCAGGCACGAGACGCTGGAGGAGGAGAGGCTGCGCGAGACCATGTCCCAGGACGTGCTCGCCTACTTCGAGAGGCTGAGGGGCGGCGCGCCGCCGGAGGGGACTGCCCCTCCGCCCCGGATCGCGCCGGTGACCGGTCAGGCGCCCGCCCCGGCCGGGGCGCCGGCGCCCGGCGCGTCCGCCGGAGGGCGGCGGGTGCCTTTGGCCCTCGCGTCCTACAAGGGGACGATGCTCGTGTGCCGCCTGGAGTTCCCGCAGGTGACCGCCTCCGCCCTGGCCCGCAAGCTCACCGCCTCGGGCCTTCTGGAGAAGGTGTCCGTGGACAACGGCGAGCTGCGCTACCTGCCCCTCTGGCAGCTGCGGCTTGCCGTCGACCCGAGAAGGTACATGAACTCGTTCATGAGGATGCTCGCACGCGGGAAGGACGGCCCCGTCGAGGTGAAGGTCCACATCAACGGCATCAACGGGAAGCTTCTGGTCGTCCGGGACCGGCTCGTCTTCGAGAACGTGGCCACCGAGGACCCGACGCGCATCGGGGACCTGGACGAGAGGGCGAGGATGGACGAGTACGCCCTGGACCCATTCATGCCCGACCTCGTGGCGCCGCGATTGGACGCCAGGACCGCCTCGGCCATCGGCTTCAAGATGTTCGGGGTCACGGCCGACGAGGTCCGGCTGGTCGCCATCCCTGTGTGGGCCTTCAAGACGCGGGTCAAGGACCGGTGGACCGCCCACATGAAGTACATCGACGGCGTGATGGGCCTCGAGATCCCCGAGGACCCGTTCTCGGGCTACTGAGGGGCGCCGCCCGGCGCGCTGTCACCGCCGGCGCCTTCCGGGCCGGAGGACCGCCGCGGCCCCGGCCGCGGCCGCCAGGGCCAGCACCGCCCCGAAGCCCGGCGTCTGCTCGGCCGGTCTGGGGGCCTCCTTCACGGTGACGCTGAGCTCGGCGGAGGTGTTCTTGGCGCCGGAGGTCGTGTAGGCCGTGACCTTGTACTTTATGACGGTCTTGGCCTTGAAGGGCCCTATCTGGAGCGTGTAGGTGCTGCCCTGCTTGTTCATCTTCTGGGCCTGGTGGGCGGTCCCGTCGTCGGTGTAGCTGAGCTCGACCCGGTCGATGCTGCCGCCGGAGACCGAGGCGGTGACGGTGATGATGTCTCGGGGCGTCGGGTCCGTAGGGGTGGCCTGCAGGGAGGTCACCCTGGGGGGCTCCTCGGGGAGCTGGACGTCCAGCGTCATGGAGCACTCGCTGTGCTTCGACGGGTCCCCCTTCGATGTCGCCCGCACCGTCAGCGAGTAGCGCCCGGCCGCGGCCGAGGCCGGCACGGAGAGCTCCACGGCGACCGTGCCAGACCCGCCCGCGGGGAGCGCCAGGGAGAGGGGCTGGAGGCTCGCCCACCCGCTGGCGTCCCCCGTCTTGGATATCTCGAAGGTGTCCTCGGCGTCCCCGACATTGTTGACGGCGACCGACATCGAGGAGGTGCCGCCGGCGGTGAGAAGCCGCGTGAGCACCTTGGGCGTCACACCGACCCCAAAGGTCGCGCTGCTCGCGCCGGAGATGTCCACGATCGCCCGGGACGAGGCGGTCTTCGTCGGGTCTCCCCGGGAAGTGGCCGTCACCGAGAGCTCCACCGTGCCGGAGGGCTCTTCGGACGGGACCGACACGGTCAGGGTGACCGTTTCCTCGCCGCCGGGCGGCAGGGAGACCGAGCCCCGGCTGAGGTCGGCCCAGGATCTCCCAGCGCCCTGGATCGAAAGGTCGGCCGTGTCGGAAGTCGAGCCGGTGTTCCTGGCGCGTATCTGGAACAGGGCCGAGTCGCCGGCGTTCACCTGCCGGGTGTCCGAGGAGGGGCTGAGCGCGATGCCGTAGTAGAGCGTCTCCTGAACGTTGATGCTCACGGCCGACTCGGCGTACCTTGCGGTGTCGGCGTGGGAGGTCCCCCGGACGCGGAGCTGGTAGCCGCCGGCCGAGGTGCCCTCGGGCACCGCGATGGACACCGTCACGACCGACTCCTCCCCGGGCGCGAGAGTGGAATGGGTCCTGTCCAGGGTGCCCCAGGAGGCCGCCGGTCCCGTCAGGGAGAGGTCGATGCGGTCGGTCGCGGTCCCGGTGTTCTTCGCTGTGACCTTCACGGAGGCGCTCCCCGGGGCCTGCATGGTCAGCGCCTGCTCCGGCGGGCTCAGGGAGACGCCGTAGGTGGCGGTGCCGCCGCCCAGCTGGAAGAGGGCGCTCTGGTGGACCGCCCTCACAGGCACGCCCAGGTCGGACTGGAGCACCACGACCGCGCCCATGTTGGCGAGGTTCCAGGCCGGCTCCAGCCGGAACGAGAAGTTGGCCGTGACGTTCTCGTTCGCGACGTAGCGCACGTTGGTCAGCGGGATCCTCCCCGCCTGCTTGCGGACGACATACTTGTGGAAGCTCACGTTGCTTGCGCCGGCGTGATGGACGCCGTCCTCGTAGAGGAAGCAGTAGGCCGCAAGGCCGTTGGTCAGGCCCAAAACGTTCTCGGTGAACCCGATGGTGGTGTTGACCGACCCGTTCAGGCCGTTCAGCGTGGCGGTGCCGGTTATCCCCGCCGAGGGAGTGGTGTTCATCTGGAGGGCGAAGGCGTCCCTGTAGGCCTGGTATGTCTGGCTCTCGTTGTTACCGGAGGCGGTCACGTCGCGGCCGTCCATCCTCGCCTCGGGGGTGTTCCTCACGCCGTAGTACAGGTAGCGCTCCTGCGACTCGGGGCAGGCCAGGGGATCGCCCGGGGGGAACCATTCCAGTATCGCAAGCCTCCCCCGGGAGTAATCCTGCGCAAGGCGCGCCGTGGCGTTCTCGTCGTCGGCGCAGTCCGTGTCGTTCACGCCGGTGAAAAGCTCGAAGAGCACGCAGCGCTGGACCACCCTGCCGGAGGTTCCGCCCTCGGAAGCGTGCCCCGCCGGCACCAATGCGGAGGCCAGGAGCACCAGCACCGCCATCGCCGCCAGTTTCCTCGTCATCGTATCCCCTGGGTGGTTATTCGTGGAGGGGCGACATTAAGTTTGTGGTAACCGGCGCCCGGGCCGGCCCTTGCGCCGGTAGAGTGCTTTTATATTGCGCGCCCGCAAGAGGGTTATACCTGCACGCGGATGGGGCGACGGGTGACACAGTGATAATCTCACGCGAGAGGCTCGCCTCCATGATAGACCACACACTGCTTGCGCCCGGGGCCGACCGCGGGGCCATAAAGAGGCTTTGCTCGGAGGCCGCCGCCCGCTCCATCGGGCACGTTTGCGTCAACCCCAGGTACGTCGCCGAGGCCGGCGGGCTGCTGCGCGGAAGCGGCGTGGGGGTGTGCTCGGTCGTGGGGTTCCCCCTGGGCGCCACGCTCACCGAGGTGAAGGCGCTGGAGGCCCGCCGGGTGGTGGAGCTGGGGGCGGACGAGGTGGACATGGTGCTCAACATCGGCGCCCTGCGCAACGGGGAGGACTTCCTGGTGCGCGAGGACATCGCCGCGGTGGTCTCGGCGGCGGGGGTCACCACCAAGGTCATCCTGGAGACCGGCCTGCTCTCTGACGACGAAAAGCGGCGGGGCTGCGCCGCGGCCGCGGACGCCGGCGCGCACTTCGTGAAGACCTCCACCGGTTTTGCGGGCGGCGGGGCCACATTGGAGGACGTGAGGCTCCTGAAGGCCGCGGTGGGCGACCGGCTAGGCGTCAAGGCCTCGGGGGGCATCCGCACCTGGGACGCCGCCCGGGAGTTCATCGAGGCGGGCGCCACCCGGCTGGGCACCAGCTCCGGCCCGGCGATACTGGACGGGTGGAGGCACTGAGACCGGGTGCAGGGTGCCGGGGGCCGGGTGACGGGTGACGGCCGGGTGAGGGCTTTGAGATATCCTCCATCCGTCCCCGGCACCCGGCACCCGGCACCCGGCACCCGGCACCCGGCACCCGGTTTTCAATCAATTATTTTCAACAAGTCCTCCACGCGGATGTGCTTCTCGACGTGGGCGCCGGAGGCCATCTTGTGGCCCCCGCCGCCCAGCCACCGGGCCAGCTTGAGCACGTCGTAGCCCTTCTGCGTCCGGAACTCGACGCGGGTGGCGCCGGGCTGGCGGCTCAGGGTGATTATCACGTCGAACGGCGCCTCGGGGTGGGCGAGCAGGGACCGGTTGACCAGGTACACCGGCAGCCGGTCGGAGGAGTCCACCACGGCGACCTTGAGCTCCTTGACCTTGTGTATCTGCAAAAGCCCCCTTGCCCGGTCCTCCACCTTCTTCGCCCAGGCCCCGTACTCCTCGAGCAGCGGGTTGTACTCCTCCTTCAGGACCTCGGCCGGGCCGTTGGCGGCCAGTTTGCGGGCGAGCTCCTGCATGGACCGGGAAACGCTCTCCCAGTCGTCCCGGCCCTTGTTGGCGTCGACGAGGTCCCGGAGGCGCTGGGCCTCGGGGGACTTGATCTGGTTGGTGTCTATCTCCTCCGCGACGCCCTCGAGGCCGCTGTCGAGCTTGAAGAACCTCGCGACCAGCTGGGCGGCGCTGGGGGAGGTAGGGTCGTTCATGACCTCCAGCCGCTCGTGCGTGACCTCCGCCTGCTCCCAGGTGTGGTGGTCGACCCACACCGATTTGTCGAACACCAGCCCGGCGATGAGCGCCTCCCGGGTGCCGGCCAGGTCGAACACGTACAGGAGCTCGTTCTCCTCGTCGTTCTCGTCGATGGCCGCGGCGATCGTGCTGAAAAGCCGCGTGGGAGAGGAGAACAGGACCTTCACCGGCGCGCCGGCCGGGATGGTCTTCAGGAAGACGGCCAGGCTGAGCAGGCCGTCCGAATCCGTGTGGGTGATGACGCACTGGACCATCGGGATGGGATAGACCACTGGGTATAAAACCGTTATTCGCGCCCTGCGATAGGCTAATAAGCACCGACCCTGTTAACAGCCCCCCGTCGGGGGAACGGCACCATGACGCTCAAGGAAGTGCTCGGGTCGGTAAAGGACAGGCAGATAATAGTCATCATGAAGGACGGGCGGGGTTTCAGGGGCCGGCTGCTCCGCTTCGACGACGAGACCATCGTGCTCCGGGATGTGTTCGAGACCCTCAACCAGGAAGTGGACGAGAAGGGCTACATGTTCTGGAGGAGGGTGCTCCACTCCTATCTCGTGATCAACACCCAGCATGTCATCCGGGTGTGGCCCTGGGACATCCCTGCCTGAAGGCGAGGGGCAAGGGGCAAGGGGCACGCGCGGGGTGCAGGGTGCGGGGTGCGGGGTGCAAGGGGTTTGAAGAGGGCATGCAGGACTGGCTGAGGGAGAGGGTGTACAGCGGCCGCCTGGACGAGCGGCTTGCCGGCAAGGACGTGGTGGTCGCCGGGTGGGTCCAGGAGATACGGAACCTCGGTGGCATAGCGTTCATACAGCTGCGTGATCGCGAGGGGACGGTGCAGCTCACCGCCCTCAAGAGGGAGAATCGCGAGCTCTTCAAGGCGCTTACGACGTTGAACAGGGAGAGCGTGGTCGCGGTTCGAGGGCTGGTCCAGCCCAACAAGGAGGCCCCCGGGGGTCTGGAGGTGCTGCCCGGGGAGCTCGACGTGCTCAGCCCGGCCGCGGCCCCGCTCCCGATGGGCGTGGTGGACAAGGTCGGGGTCGAGCTGGACACCCGCCTCAACGCCCGGTTCATCGACCTGCGCCGGCCGGGGAGCGCCGCGGTGTTCCGCATCCGCTCGTCGGCCCTGAGGGGCATCCGCTCCCAGTTCGAGCAGGAGGGCTTCGTCGAGGTGCACACGCCCAAGATAGTGGCCACCGCCACCGAGGGCGGGACGGCCCTCTTCCCGGTCCAGTACTTCGAGCACAGGGCGTTCCTCAACCAGTCGCCCCAGCTCTTCAAGCAGATGCTCATGGCCACCGGCTTCGACCGCGTCTACGAGATAGGCCCGGCCTTCCGGGCGGAGCTCCACGACACCGTGCGCCACCTCAACGAGTTCACCTCCATCGACATCGAGATGGCCTTCTCCGACGAGGAGGGGGCGATGGGCGTGCTGGAGCGCTGCCTCCAGAGCGCGGTGAAGCGCGTCATCGAGGAGAGGCCCCGGGAGCTCGGAGCGCTCGGGCTGACGCTCGAGGTGCCTTCGCTTCCGTTTCCGAGGCTGACCTACACGAAGTGCATTGAGCTTGCGAACTCCAAGGGGATAGACGTTGAGTGGGGCGCCGACCTCGAGATGGACGCCACCAAGGCCGTGGCCGAGGAGACGGAGGGCTTCTACTTCATCACGCGCTGGCCCACCGCGATAAAACCATTCTACGCCCACCCGTTCGAGGACAAACCCCGGGAGTCGCGCTCGTTCGACCTGATGTTCGGCGAGAAGGAGATAACCTCCGGCGCCCAGCGCGTCCACGAGCCGGACCTTCTCGTCCAGCGGCTCCGGGACCAGGGCCTGGACCCCGGGAGCTTCGATTTCTACCTCCAGGCCTTCCGCTTCGGCATGCCCCCCCACGCCGGCTGGGGCCTGGGCGCCGAGCGCACGGTGATGATCCTCACCGGCCGGGACAACGTGCGCGATTGCGTGCTCTTCCCGCGCGATAGACGAAGATTGTCCCCTTGATGCCCTAAAGGGCGCAAGGCGCAGGGCGCAGGGCGCGAGGCTTGAGGCGCAAGGGTCAAGGGGGGACCATGGGTGATCATTTGGCGTTTGCGCTCCACTCCCCGCGGCCCTGTCCCTTGTCCCCTGCGCCTTCCACCTTGCGCCCTCGCCCCCTGCGCCTTGCGCCTCGCGCCTTGCGCCTTCCCATTCCCACCCGCAATGTATTAATCGGCCGGAACGGATATCCAGTGCGATAGGGAATGGCCGAACCGAAGCTCTCCAGGACCGAGGACATCAACCGCGCCATACGCAAGATGGTCGACCTGGGCGGGACGGCCCCGGTCTCGGGGCTCAAGGGCCACGACTGCATCGCGGTCGGGCTGCCCGCCGGGGCGGTCGTCCAGGTGACGGGCAGCGCCGGGGACTTCTTCGCCGCGCTCAACAACGGAGGCGCCGTTTCGCTCACCGGCGACTCCGGCCGGTTCGCCGGGGACCTGATGACCGCCGGGGAGCTCGTGCTCAACGGCGACTCGAGCGGAGGCGTGGGCCAGTACATGCGCGGCGGGACGATAATGGTCAAGGGCGACTGCAAGGGCCCCGCGGGCCAGCTCATGAAGGGCGGGACCCTCGTCATCGACGGCAACGCCGGCCGCGAGGTCGGCAAGTACATGATGGGCGGCGAGATAATCGTCAACGGCTCCGTGGGGGAGCACGCCGGGGAGAACATGATGGGAGGGGTCATATTCGTCAAGGAGGAGGTGAGGTCCCCGGGCCTCAACGCCCGGCTCTCCAGGCCCGGCTCCGACGACCTGGAGCGGCTCAGGTACCTCAACAAGCAGTACCGCTTCAGGGGCATCACCGACGAGGAGGTCTTCCAGGATTTCCAAAAGATCTCGCCCGAGTCGCCCCGGCCGCTGATAGGGGAGGCGCCGAAATGAACGAAAAGGAGGTCCAGCGCAAGGCGGCCTCGGGCGCCGTGAGGCTCTCGAGCGGGGGGCCCGGTCGCCCCCTGCCCGGTCTTTGGTCGCTCTCGATATGCCCGGCCCAGCTTGCGGGCCGGCTGCCGGCGGACATCTTCGAGGGCGTCGAGACCGATGTCGTCATCGGCGAGAAGACCTCCGGCAGCCCGCTCTCCCTGATGGCCCCCTTCTTCGTCCCGGGCTCCCCCTTCGGGGAGGTGGGCCGGAACGCCCGGCTGGCATTCGCCTACGGCACGGCCCTGGCGGGCGTGGCCTTCGGCACGGGCGAGGGCGGCGTGCTTCCGGAGGAGGTCGAGATCTGCCGCCGGTTCCACGGCCGAAGCCTGGTCTCCTGGGGACCGGCGCGCCACGGCGTCACATTGGACTTCCTTCGCGCCGGCGACGCCGTGGTCATCGAGGCCTTCGGGCACGGCAGGGGCTGCTCCACCGGGCTTTGGCGGCAGGAGCGCACGACGGAGGCCCAGTCCAGGCTCTGGGGCATGCCCGCCGGGAAGGACTGGGTCGTCCCGCCGGCGCATCTGGACATGGAGTTCCCCGAGGACCTCAAGCAGCACGTCAACCTTCTGCGCGAGGTAACGGACCACCGGGTCCCGGTGATCGTGAAGCTGGGAGCCTCGCGCGTGCAGGCCGAGGTCCGATTGGCGGTCGAATCCGGCGCGGACGCCGTGTGGGTAGAGGCGCTCGAATCCCCGCTCTACGGCGCCCCCGACGTCCTCGTCGAGGAGGCCGGGGTGCCCCTGCTTGCGGTCTTCGGGCCGGCGAGGCGGGCCTTCGAGGAGGCGGGGGCGAAGGAGAGGGGCACCAGGCTCCTCGTTTCGGGCGGCATCTCCGACGGGGCGGAGGCCTTCAAGGCGCTGGCGCTCGGGGCCGATGCCATAGGCCTTCCGGAGGCCTCCCGCGTGGCCATCGGGTGCAGCGAGGCCGGCGCGGGCGACTGCCACGCCGGCAAGTGCCCCGCCGGGATAGCCACCACGGACCCGCGATTGGAGGCGATGCTCGACTGGAAGTCGGCCGGGCAGGCGCTCGCCAACTACCTCGCCGCGCTCAATGACGAGCTGAAGCTCCTGACGGCGTCGGCGGGCCACACCACGATCCACGCAATAACCGCCGAGGACCTGCGGGCCCTCACCTACGACGCCGCCTCCCTCTCGGGCGTCAAGCTTGCCGGCTACGACCGCGTGCTCCCGATGTGGATGCACTGACGCTGCGCGAGCTTTAAGGGCAGTGGGCAGCGGGGAGCGGTGGGGCAGCAGGCATCGGGCAGCAGGCAGCGGGGACGAAACGGAGCCCGTCGTCCCCCATTGCCTGCTGCCCCGCCGCTCCCCGCTGCCTGCTGCCCGCTGCCCGGTCAGTTCGCGTCCACCCACTTGAGCATCGCCGGGCCGGCCTTCTCGAAGATCGCATCGGCCCCGGCCGCCGTCAGAGTATCCCGGGTACCGGCGCCCGTCAGCACGCCGGCCGTGGCGGCGCCGGCCCGTTTCCCCGAGAGGATGTCGAAAGGGTGGTCGCCGACTACGGCGCAGTCCTTCGGGGCGCAGCGCAGCTTGACCAGGAGCAGCAGCACCCCCTCGGGGTCGGGCTTGGGGCGCACGACGTCGTCGCGGCCGAGCACCGCGTCGAAGCGGTGGCCCATGCGCGCCAGGGAAAGGTCGACGTACTTCCGGCAGGCCCTCGAGAAGACCGCGGTGGCGATGCGGCGCTCTCTCAGGCCCGCCAGCAGCCGGGGGACGCCGGCGAACGTCCGGACCTTCGGAAACGAGTCGAGCTCGGCCCGGTCCATGAGGGTGTCGGCCCGCAGGCGGATCCTCTGGGCCTGGCCCGGGGTCATGCCCTTGTCGATGAGCAGCCGGATGTTTCGGTCCACCGCCTCGAGCAGGGGGCCCTCGAGCTCCGGCTGGCCGTACCTTCCGAACAGGGCCACCAGGTCCGCCCTGAGCCGGTCCCAGTCCATCCTGAGGCGCTGGAGCGTCCCGTCGAGGTCGAAGATGACGGCCCTCATGCGCCGAGGGAGTATCAGTCCCGGCTTAAAACCCTTGTCTCTCGGGCTCCGCAACATTGAAATCGGCCTTTCCGATTGAGAGTCCGTGTACAACACCCGGGTGCTGGCCATCCGCGACCTGCGGGGAGCCGAGGAGGGCGTCCGCTGCACCGGCTGCGACCCGGGCGGGGTCCCCATCATGGCCCCCAAGCTGGTCCACCACACGCTCGGGCTCGACAGGGTGGACAGCCGGGCAGCGCTGATAATAAAGCAGGAGATGCTCTCGGCCGGCGGGGATGCCGCCGTCTGCCGCGGGGCGCTGGGCCGGACATCGAGGTGCTCCGACATACTGGTCTTCGGAACGCGCAAGCAGCTTTGGCGCGCCCTGGGGAAGCTTTCCCACCAGCCGTTCGGGTGCCAAGACATCGCCTCCGAGATCTCGGCGGTGCTCGCCAACCTGGACCGCGGCCGGGACTTCACGCTGAGGTGCGGGGGGCGCCGCCTGGAGCTCGGAAAGCGGACCCACATCATGGGCATTCTCAACCTGACGCCGGATTCGTTTTCGGACGGCGGGCGCTTCCTGGACCCCGCCTCGGCGGTCGCCCACGGCCTCCGCATGGCCGCGGAAGGGGCCGACATCATCGACGTTGGCGGGGAATCCACCCGTCCCGGGGCGGCCCCCCTCTCTCTTGCGGCCGAGGAGAGAAGGGTCCTTCCGGTGATCCGGGCGCTGGCCGGGAAGGTCGGCGTCCCCGTATCGGTCGACACCTACAAGCCGGCCCTGGCCGCGAAGGCTTTGGACGCCGGGGCCTCGATCGTGAACGACATCTTCGGCCTGCGCCGGCGGGGCATGGCCCGGCTCGTGGCGCGCCGCGACGTCCCGGTGATAATCATGCACATGCAGGGAACGCCCCGGGACATGCAGAAGGCCCCGCAGTACGGGGACGTCGCCGGAGAGGTCCACCGGTTCTTCCTCGAGAGGATGGAAAGGGCCCATGAGGCGGGAGTGGACCGGGAGGGAATGGTCCTGGACCCGGGGATAGGATTCGGCAAGACATCCGGCCACAACTTCGAGCTTTTGGCCCGGCTCGGGGATTTCAGGGGGCTGGGCCGTCCGATGCTCGTCGGTGCCTCGCGCAAGTCGTTCATCGGCCGGGTGCTGGACCTGCCTGCGGACCGCCGCCTCGAGGGGAGCCTGGCCGCGGCCGTGGCGGCCGTCCTCAACGGGGCAAGCATTATAAGAGCGCACGATGTGGCGGAGACCGCGCGCGCCTGCCGCGTCGCCGACGAGATACTGGCGGCGGGGTAGGGGCAGGATGAAGGGGAACGCGATGGGGGGAGGAAGGAGGGTCCCGGACGTGCAGAACCGCCGGGTGCCGGACAACTACATGCTCACCCGCGTGGGCGTCACCGGCGTCAAGAAGCCCGTCCAGGTCGCCCGGGGTGGCCGGACGGTCACGTTGACGCCGACCATCTCACTCTTCGTGGACCTGCCCGCCCGCCAGCGCGGCTCCCACATGTCCCGCAACCTCGAGGCGGTGGCGGAGCTCGTGGACGAAAGCGTCGGCCGGCCCCACCCGAGCCTCGAGGACCTTTGCGCCATGCTCTCGCGGGGCCTTTTGGACAGGCACCCCTACGCCACCACCGCCGAGGTGGAGATGCGCGCCGACTACTTCCTGGAGATGAGGAACCCTTCGGGGCGGCGGACCATCGAGGGGTACCATCTCCTGGCCCGCGCGGTCGCCCACCGGGGTTCGAGGCACCTGGTGCGCAAGAGCATCGGCGTCGAGGTGACCGGGATGACGGCCTGTCCCTGCGCCCAGGAGACAGTGCGCCAGATCTACGCCGGCAGGGGGACCGGGAAGGGCCGGGGCCCGGCGGGGCCTCCCACTCTTTCCCACAACCAGAGGAACGTCACCTCCGTGCTCATGGAGGTGCCGGAAAAATACCCTGTCGAGGCCGACGACCTGATCAGGCTCGTGGAGTCCTCCCAGAGCTCCCCGACGCGCGAGATCCTCAAGCGCCCCGACGAGGGGAGGCTGGTGCTTCGCGCCCACCTGAACCCCAAGTTCGTCGAGGACGTGGTGCGCGATGTGCTGCGCAACATCGTGGACAGGTACCGGCAGCTCCCGGACGAGGTGGCCGTCACGGTCCGCTCGGAGGCCCAGGAGTCCATACACAAGCACAACGCCGTGGCCGAGCGCGTCACCACGCTTGGCGAGCTCCGCCGCAGCCGCGCTGGGCCGGGGCTGGACCGTACTAGCTGCGCCTGATACCGGCTGCAGGGTGCTGGGTGCGGGGTGCCGGGAACGACGAGGGTCGAGGGTTCAGGGACGAGCGCCGGGAAACACCCTGTACCCTGCACCCTCGCCGTCCTCCCCTTGACCCTGCACCCTGGAAACCCGTCCGCCCCCCCCCTTCCGCCCTCTCCACCCGTTCCGCCCCTTTCACCTCTTCCGCCACTTCCACCGTTCCCTACAGGGTGTCCCGCCACCCGCCCCGGGCGCCGGCCGGCGGCGGTGAGGTCTCGATGGGCTTGAGGCACTTGGGGCACAGGTTGCGCTCTGCCCGGCGGTCCTTGTTGAAATCGATGACGCAGCGGCTGCAAAGGTGCGCCCCGCAGCCGTGATGGATGGTCGCGATTATCGAGTGGCACACGGAGCAGTAGGTCCGGCCCCGCCGGCCGCGATCGTGGAGCCCCTCCTCGGTGCCGGCGCGCTTTTCGCGCTTCTCGATGCTCGTGACTATGTCCTTTATGCTCTCGGATATGTCCTGGATGCCGGCGTCGTCCAGGGCCTCCTCACCGCCGGTCCCCTCCCCGGGCGCGGCCCGGTCCTCGGGCGCGGCCCCCCCATCGGGCGCAGGCCGGGCCCGGGGCCTCCTCGGCCGGCGGGCCGGTCGCTCTTCGGCGGCCGGTTTGGATTCCCCGGCCTCCTCCCGGGGCCGGGCCTCCCCTTCCTCCGCCGCCGGCATCCCCTCCTCCTCCGGCCCGGAGGCCGCCGGTCCCGGCCGCTTCACGGGCACCTGCGCGGCGGGCGGCGTCTCGGCGGCGGGAACCGGCACCTCGGGGGACGGTCGCTTGCGCGGCCGGCGCGGCCTTTTCTCCTCGACATGGAGGTCGGGGGTGCTCTCGAGCTCGCTTTCGGGCACCTCGGCGGCCGGGGTGTCCTCCACGACCGGCGGGGCGGGCGGCGGGCGCCCGCTCTTGATGGCCTTGAGCACCTCCTCGACCCGCCGGGCCTCGCCCAGCGGAAGGTTGAGCCGCCTGACCAGGCCGAAGAGGTCGCGCTCCTCCTCGGCAAGGTGCAGGCCGGCGCGGCTCCGCTCCTCCGTGCGAGGGTCGAGGGGGCTCTCGATGTGCAATGCCTCCCCCCGCACGGCCTCTATGTAGCCCAGCACGCGCTTGCCCTGGATGACCGTGGCGCCTGGCGGCGCCTTGACAGCGTCCGAGAGCCGCAATGGCTTGCCGGGCGGGACCTTCCTGATCAGGTCCGAGGCCCGGTCATCGAGCTCCGACTTCTCGGATACGGACATCGCCCGGAGATCGACCGGCTCGATGTCGCCTATGTGGCCCATCACCCTCTCGAGCTTCTCGAAAGGCACCTGGCAGTCCCGGAAGGCCTCCTCGCGGGAGGGCATGCGGTCGTTGCGCTGCTCGAAGTCGAGGACCCTGCGCGCGCAGCCCTCTAGCTCCGACTTCTCCCTCAGCGAGGTGACCAGGGCGCGCATCTCCCGGGCGGGCCGGTTGCCGGCATCGATGGCGAGGACGCGGTCGAGGTGGGCCAGGGCCTCGTCGTAGCGGTCCTCCCTGAGGGAGCACCGGGCGCGGCCCAGCCAGGCGGCCGGGCTCCCCGGGGCGAGCACCGAGGCTCGGGTGAATGCGCGTATCGCGTCGTCCATCCGCCCGAGGGCGAGCAGCGCGTCCCCGCGGCCCAGGACCGCCTCGAGGTGGTCCTGGTCGTGCTCGAGGGCGACGTTGAACGAGTTGACGGCCTCCTCCAGCCTCCCCTCGGCGGCAAGCGCCAGGCCTTGCCGGTGCGAGTAGGCCGGATTGCCCGGCTCGAGCTCCACGGCCTTTGCCAGGTACTGGAGGGACTCCCCCGACCGGCCCATCCGCAGAAGGCTCCGGCCCTTGCCCGCCCAGGCCCGGCCCTCGGCCGGGGAAATCGTTATGGCCTCCTCGTAGCTCCTCGCGGCGCCGGCAAGATCCCCGGCCTGTTCGAGCGCGGCGCCCTTCCTTGTCAGGAGGTCGGCGTCCCGGGGCGCAAGCTCCAGGGTCCGGCCGATGAACTCCAGGGCCTCGCGGTGCCGGCCCAGCGAGACCAGCACCTCCGAGGCACCGGTCAGGGCCTCGCGGTCGACGGGGTCTATGCGCAGGGCGGCGTCGTAGGCTTTAAGCGCCTCCTCGTAGCGGCGGGCGCCCGCGTGGACCCGCGCCCGGGCGACGTGCGCGCCCTTGAAGCCCGGGTGGGACTGGAGGGCCCGGTCGAAAAGCGCGAGCGCCTCGTCCGGCTTGCCGGCCCGGTCGAGGGCCTTGCCCATCTCGGTCAGGGTGGCCGGGTCCTCGGGCGAGAGCTCCAGCGCCTCCTTGAGCTCCTCGGCGGCCTCGGCGTGCCGTCCCCTGAGGGACAGCGCCACCCCCTTTCCCCTGAGCACCTCCGGGTCCTCGGGGCTGATCTCGTGGAGCAGCTCGTAGAAATCGATGCGCAGGGGCTCCAGCTGGAGGGCCTTGCCGTAGCAGAGGCGTGCCTCGCCGTACTCCATCAGGGCGCGCATCACGTTTCCCTTCGCCACCCAGGTCTCGGCGTCGTCGGGGGCGAGCACCAGCGCGCGGTCCAGGAAGCCGACCGCGTCCTCGAACCTTCCCTGGGCCTGGACCGCCTTGCCTATCTCGGCCCAGGCGGAGGCATTCCCGGGCGCGACCTGGAGGGCCGCCTCCAGCGCGCGCAACGAGTCATCGCTCCTGCCCAGGTCGGCAAGGGCGGTGGCTATCTCGATGTAGCAGTCGGAGAACTCGTCTTTGTGCTGGACGAAGAGCTCCCGCTTGGAGTCCAGGAACGAGAGGGTCTCCAGGTACAGGCCGGGGGATTCGGGCCTCTTGCGCGAGAGGGCCTTCGAGGCGCGGGAGAGGAGCTCCTGCACCTTCTCGAGGGCCTTCTGCTCCTTCTTGTAGTCCGGCGTGAATATGTCCAGGTCCATGCGCGCTACCTGCATCGGAATTGTCGCGTACCGATATAAAATGTTGCAATGGATAAAAGGGCGCGGGGCGCAGGGCGCAAGGGAAGGCGCTGGGGACATGGGGAGGATTCTGCTCTCCTCCCTTGCTCCTTGCGCCTTGACCCTTGCGCCCCAAGCCTTGCGCCTCGCGCCCTGCGCCTTGCGCCTCCGTCTCTCAGAACTTGCGCGCCGCCCACGCGCCCTGTCCGACGCCCTCGCAGAGGCCGAGCTGGAGCTCGGAGACGTTCCCCAGGCGGGCGATGGCGGGGGCCGCCCTGTCGAGCAGGTACTCGGAGAGCTGCTCGGCGGTCACGGCCGGAAGGTCCAAAAGGAGCACGTCGCCGGGCGGGAAGGTGTAGCGGTTCTTGCCGACGAGAAGCTCGACCGAGCCCCGGCGGCGGATGACCGTGATCGAAGGATGGCGGGCCGGGATGAGCACGCGGTGGTCCAGCCTGTCGATGAGGCGCCTGACGAGCTCCTTCACCTCGTGGAAGTCGGCGATGTAGCCCATCTCGTTCTTCCGCCCGACGAGACGGACGTGGACGGCGTAGGTGTGGCCGTGGAGCCGGCCGCACTTCTCGTGGCCGGGAATGAGGTGGCAGGCCGAGAACTTGAGCCCCGCCGACCAGCCGTCTATCTCGAGCCTCATCGGGGAGACAATGAGCGGGGGGCGTAATAAGCCTAACTGGAGGGGCAGCGGGAGGGAAGGGGAGCGGGGAGCGGGCAGCGATGAGCGGCGGCGGAGCGGAGCCAGTCGTCCCCCGCTCCCTGCTGCCCGCTCCCCGCTCCCCTTCCCTCCCGCTCCCCGCTGCCCTTTTTTCTAGCGTTTGACAAACCACCCGTTCACCAGACGGAAGTACTCTTCACGCGGGAGGAGGTCGGACTCGAGGTGGTGCCTGCACTCCGGCTCTATCATGCCTCCGCCGGCGACGGCCCGGCCGGCCCCCCGGACCAGGAGGAGGTAGCCGGCGGCGGCCTCCCTCGCCCGGGCGTCGCGGGAGGACAGCAGGCCCGACCCAGTCCTCAGCACCTCGCCGGCCGGTGACCACTCCATCATGTCGCAGATGTCGGAGAAGGTGCGCCTGAGACCGTCGAAGACCTGGAGCTCCGGGAACCCGCAGGTCGCGACCAGGACGGCGCGCTGGTCCCGGCGGCCCAGCCGGGCGTGGCGCGCCCGACCGTCCGGGCCGGGCCTCACCTCGGGGTCCAAGAGGGGCATCGTGCGCTCGATGAGGCGCTTCATGCCCTCCGACATTGTGAAGTGGTAGACCGGCGTTGCGAAAACGACCGTGTCGGCCCGGTCGAGCCGCGCGTTCAGCGCGGCCATGTCGTCCTCGATTGCGCATACCCCCGGCGTCTTCGTCCAGCAGGAGAAGCAGCCCCGGCAGGGGGAGATGTTCATCCTGTACGGCTCGAGCACCTCGACGCTGCCGCCCCCCTCCCGGATGCCCTCGAGGAACTCGGAGAGCACCAGGGCGGTGGAGCCCTTCGGGCCCCTGGGGCTGCACGAGAGCGCCAGCGCGCTGTTCCCGGCCATCGTCGTCAGTCCTCCCGCGCTATGACGAAGCCTTCGTGCTCCCCGGCGGGCTCGACCCATTCCACCTGCCGCCTCTCGACGAGCGCCGCGCCCATGCCGGCCCCGCTAGAGATCTCGTCGAGCACCCGGCGGACGGCCGCCTCCTCCCCCTCGAAGAGCGCCTCCACCGAGCCGTCCTCCCGGTTCCGGACGTAGCCGCACAGCCCGGCGCCCGAGGCCTTCCTCTGGGTGTTGGCGCGGAACCACACGCCCTGGACGCGGCCGAAAAAGATCACCCGGACCCCCTTTTTCGCCATCGGACGGAGAATGGCCCGGCGGGCTCCTGAACGTTTGCCCAAAAAGGCTAATAGGCGGGCGGCAGATGGACCGCCGATGGATGTCGCGGTGCTCTACTCGGGGGGAAAGGACTCCAACGCCGCCCTGCAATGGGCGCGCCAAAGCGGGCACTCGGTGGGTTGCATCGTCGGCGTGGTCCCGGAGGCGATGGACTCCTTCATGTACCACGTCCCGGGCACCGAGCTCATGGGCCTCTTCCCGGAGGCCGTCGGGGAGAGGCTCGTGAAGGTCCGGGCCCCCCGAAACGACGAGCTGCGCCCGCTGCGCGACGCCATCGCCGGGTCGGGCGTCGCCGGCGTGGTCTCGGGCGCGGTGCGCTCCGAGTTCCAGAAGCTCCGGCTGGACCGCCTGTGCGCCGGCCTCGGGTTGGTCCACCACGCCCCGTTCTGGCACGCCGACCCCGAGCGGCACCTGCGGGACCTGCTCTCCGAAGGGTACGATATCATCTTCACCGGCGTGGCCGCCGAGGGCCTGGACGAGAGGTGGCTGGGCCGCAGGCTCGACGGTGAGGCGCTGGAGGCCCTGCTCCGCCTGCGCGACCGGTACGGCATCAACCTCGAGGGGGAGGGCGGGGAGTACGAGACGCTCGTCCTCTCCGGCCCGACGCACCGGCGGCGGATCGTGATCGACGAATCCGAGGCCCTGTGGCGCCGGGACAGCGGCCGGCTGGCCGTGCGCCGGGCGCACCTGGAGCCCCCTCCGGGCCCGGCCCCCAATCATCGCGTTTAAATCCCCTCCAGCCGATGTTGCGCCCGGCAAGGGAGGCCGCCGATGGGGCGAACGGGTCTGGCAGCTTTGGTGCTCTTCTGCATCCTGGTGATGCCGGCCGATGCCCACCCGGGCGGGAGCGAGAGCCGGCCGGGAGCGGGCGGGCGGAACGCGTTCCCGCCGTCCGGCGACTGGCAGATCTCCGTGGACACGGTGGTGGAATCGGACCTCCGGTTCGGGGGGAACGTCACGGTCCTCTCCCTGGCGACGCTCACCATAAGGCGCGGCTCGACCCTCGCCGTGCGCGGCGAGGGCGAGGAACGATTGAGGTTCCGGGTCATGGTGGGCGCCTCGGTGGTGATCACCGAGGGCTCGGCCCTGCTGGCCGACAGCTACATCTCGGAGCCCGGCACGGGACTGCAGGTCCTCGACGGGAGCAGGCTGGCCGCCAGCGTCCGGCTCGTCGCCTCGGTCGGCATCCCGGAGGTGTCCGGCAGCGAGATCGCCGTCGGCCCCGGAGAGGGTGGAAATGCGTCACTGAGCATAAACTGCAGCTCTTGGGGGAACTTCTCCCGTTCCAACCTAACGGTCATCGCGGGCGACGGGGCTAAGGGCGCACCAGGGGTCGTCGGGGGGTCGGGCGGGAACGCCTCGCTCTTTCTGGGCGGCGCCCAGCTTTCTGACTGCAACCTCACCGTGGTCGCCGGACAGGGCGGCGACGGCGGGGACCCGCCCGACAACCGGTCCGGAGCCGGCCGCGGCGGGGCGGGCGGCGGAGCCTCGGCGAGGCTGGACCTCAGCTTCATCTCGGGCTGCACGATCAACATCAGTGCGGGAGGGGGAGGAGGGGGGGCCAGCGGCTGGAACGGCCTTTCACCGGGCGATCGCCGCGGCGGGGCCGGTGGCAGGGGGGGCGACGGCGCCCTGGCGTGGAACGGCACGAACCTGCTGCTCTCCGATTCGAATGTGTCCGTCCGGGCCGGCGACGGCGGGCGCGGGGCCGACGGGGGGGACGCGCCGCCGGGCTCCCTCGACGGCGGCAGCGGGGGCGGCGGGGGACTGGGCGGCACCGCCTCGGTCTCGGCCTTCGGAGACGCCACGTTCACCTTCGTTGATTCCCGGCTGGAGGCCGACGGGGGAGAGGGGGGCGCGGGCGGCCATTTCGGCCTGGCCGCGGGCACGGGCACGGACGGCGTTCCCGGGAACGGCGGCGCCGGCGGCGATGCCGGATGCGCCGCCCGGCTCCACAACATGTTCTCGGGTACCAATTCCCTGCTACTCTCACGCGCGGGCGGCGGGGGGGCCGGCGGGAGCGGCCCCCGGGCGGCGGAGGGAGGTCCGGGCGGGAACGCCTCCGCCTCGGTATCGGTGGAAACCTCAACCGCCCTGGCGGCGGCCTCCCTCGACCGGTTCGAGCTAGCGTCCCGCGGAGGCCCGGGCGGGGAGGGTGGTCAGCCCTTCGAGCCGGGCGGCGGGGGCGGCCTTCCGGGGAGGGGAGGCCGGGGTGGCGATTCCTCCCTGGCCCTGGAGGCCGAGGGGTCCATCACGGCCCAGCGGTCGGTGCTGGATTGCACGGGCGGCCCGGGCGGCGGCTCGTCCGACCCGAACCGGGAGGGCCTCCCGGGCCGGCCGTCGCAGCGCCTGTCGACGGAGCAGGGCACGCTCACCAACTGCTCCGTCTCGCAGACGGTGGGGCCGGTCACGGGCGAGCAGCGCTGGACGCTCCAAAACTCGCGAATCGACGCCGGCGACCACTTCAACATATCCGAAAAGGGGCTGGCCTACGAGTACTGGACCAAGCGAGTGACGGTCAGCGACGCCTCCGGCAAGCCGATAATGGACGGCTCCGCCACCGTCGAGGTCTGGCGCAACCGGACCCTCGTGGAGTCGTCCAAGAGCAACACACGCGGCGAATCCGAGTTCACATTGCTCGACGCGCTCTATTCGGCCTCGGGCGTCCAGTACAGGTCCTACATCCTCTCGGCCTGGGACACCCGGGGCCGGAGCTCGCCGAACCTGACCGTTTTCTGGACGCCGGACCTATATATCAACCTGGTCCTGCTCAGCAAGCTCGCGCCGCCGTTCTGCTGCATAACGAGGCCCGGGCCGGGCCAGCCCGCGGTGATAGACGCGCGGGAGTACTTCGGGAGCAACGGGACGGGCGGGTCGTACCTGATCACCGGGAGGGCGCACGATAGCCCGCGCAACGACGAGCCGCACATAGAGTCCGTCCAGCTCCGTTTCGGCGCATCCGGTGAGTGGGCCGACGTGGCCTTCGCGGCCGACGGGGGAGGCTACTACTGGAGCCACGGCTGGGAGGTGTTCCCCTGGGCCCGGCGGATGCTCTCGCTTTATCCCCTGGGCATCATCCCCGTGACCATCTTCGCCCGCTCGTTCAACGGCTTCCAGTGGTCCGACCAGCTTTCGGCCGGCGGGGCGGAGGCGGCCATCAACCTGACGGTGCGCCTGCTGGAGCTCCCGGGCCCGCCGCCGGTCATCGAGCTGACCTCACCGGCCAGGTCCACGGCCCAGCTGACCGCGGCCGTGGAGGTGGAGAGCGGGAGGAAGATAGCGTTCGACGCGCGCGTGGCGCTCTCCAGCGGGCCCAACGTCACCCGCTGGGTCTGGTGCTTCGACGACACCGGCGGCTTCTCGGAGGACTGCTCGACGGCGGGGCCGCCGTCCACGACGCACGTCTACCCGGCGGACCGGGAGGGGCAGTACTTCTACGTCATCCTGAAGGTCTTCGACAACGCGTCCACAAGGAGGGTGGAGCTTTTGCGCGCCGGCGTCGCCTACGAGGAGTTCGGCTACGATTTCGACCCGGAGGACGGAAGCACCTCCGTCCGCCTCAAGGTGCTCGTCCGGGCCCCGCGCCCGCCGGCAAACGAGGAGCCGCCGCCCTACTGGCTCGCGGCCGCCGTGGCCGTCGGTACCGCGCTGGCGGCCTGGTTCCTCAGGACCGCGAGGAAGGGACGGCCGGGCAAGGTCTAGGCGGGAAGCTCCCTTATCGTGCCCACCACGCTCGAGCCCGAAAGCAGCCGGACCTGGTACCCGGCGGCGATGTGTCCGCCCGTGGTCTTGAGCTGGATGGTGTCGCCCGCATCCAGCTTCTTGTTCTGGTTGTTGTCGTTGTGGGTGGCGTCAGGGTCGTTGTAGGGCGGGGCGAGGAAGCTCACCGTCCGGCTGACGGTCGTCAGGCCCGTGGCGGGGTCGATGACCTGGAGGGTGACGCTCGAGGTGGGCTTGGAGCCGGAGGTCACGTCGATCAGCCAGCCGCCGGTGGCGAGCGGCGAGACGCGCAGTCCGAGATTGGTCTCCACGGTGCCCCCGCTCTGGGGCGTGCTCTGGAGAAAGACGAGGAAGACTCCGGCCAGGAGCATGGGGAGGACCACGGCGAGCACCACCACGACCACTATCACGGCGATGACCGTCCGCGACATCGGTTTCGGCGGCGGGGGGGCAGGACTGGGGTACTGGTACTGCGGCTGGTACTGGCCCGGGTACTGCGGGCCTGCGGCGTGCGGCCGATAGGGATCGTACTGGTTTGGTGGTTGCACGGTTTCCTGTTATCGCGTTGCCACCTTATCAATCTTGTCGGGCCCGGACCGACTGAAAATGGCAACCTATTTATCCAGCGAAGACGCTGGGGCCTCACCGTGATGCGCCGATGAAGTTCGTGATAGTGACAGGCGGCGTCCTTTCGGGCCTGGGAAAGGGCATCACGGCCTCCTCCATCGGGCGCCTCCTCAAAAGCCGCGGCTTCTCCGTCAGCGCGATAAAGATAGACCCCTACCTCAACTGCGACGCCGGGACGATGAACCCGTTCCAGCACGGGGAGGTCTTCGTGCTGGAGGACGGCGGCGAGGTCGACCTGGACCTTGGCAACTACGAGCGCTTCCTCGACGTCGACCTCTCCTCGGCCCACAACATCACCACCGGCAAGGTCTACCGCGCCGTCATCGAGAAGGAGCGCCGGGGCGAGTACCTCGGAAAGACGGTCCAGATAATCCCCCACGTCACGAACGAGATACTGCTGAGGATAAAGACCGTCGCGCGGGAGTCCCGTGCGGACATCATGTTGATCGAGCTGGGCGGGACCGTCGGCGACATCGAGAGCATGCCCTTCCTGGAGGCCGCGCGCCAGGCCATAATAGAGGTGGGGAGGGAGAACGTCGTGGTGGTGCACACCACGCTCATCCCGGTGCTGAGCACCGTGGGCGAGCAGAAGACCAAGCCCACCCAGCACTCGGTCAAGGAGCTGCGCGCGATAGGCATCCAGCCCGACATGATCGTCGGCCGCGGCAACCGCCCGATGGACAAGGGGACCAGGGAGAAGATCCACCAGTTCTGCGACGTCCCCCTGGAGGCGGTGGTCAGCGCCCCGGACGTCTCGAGCATCTACCAGGTCCCCCTCGTCCTGGAGGACCAGGGCGTCACCAACTACCTCATCAAGCGGCTCAACCTGGAGCCCCGCGCCGACGAGCTCCCCGGCTGGCGCGAGTTCGTCCACCGGGTGATGAACCCGCCCCGGGCCGTCAACATCGCCGTGGTGGGCAAGTACGTCGACCTCAAGGACTCCTACCTGAGCCACATCGAGGCCTTCCACCACGCCGGCGCCGAGGCGGGGGCGAAGGTGAACCTCATCTGGGTGGAGGCCGAAGACATCGAGAAAAGCGGCGCCGACAACCACCTGCGCAAGGCCCAGGGGGTGCTCGTGCCGGGCGGGTTCGGCGAGCGCGGCACCGAGGGGAAGATCCAGGCCATCCAGTACGCCCGCCAGGGGGGCATCCCCTTCCTGGGGGTGTGCTTCGGGTTCCAGCTAGCGGTCATCGAGTTCTGCCGCCACAACCTGGGCCACGCCGACGCCAACAGCAGCGAGCTGAACCCCAAGACGGAGCACCCGGTCGTGGACCTTTTGCCCGAGCAGAAGGGAGTGACCGACCTGGGGGGCACGATGCGCCTGGGCTCCCATCCCATCGAGCTCAAGGAGGGCTCCACCGCCCACCGCCTCTACGGGACTCTCCGGATAAACGAGAGGCACCGGCACCGCTACGAGGTGAACCCCGACTTCATCGCCGAGATCGAGAAGAAGGGCCTGCTCTTCACGGGCAGCTCCGACGGGGGACGGCGCATGGAGGTCGCAGAGCTCCCGGGCCACCCCCATTTCATCGGGAGCCAGTTCCACCCCGAGCTCAAGTCCCGCCCGAACAAGCCCTCCCGGCTCCACCTGGGCCTGGTGAAGGCGGCGCTCTCCCTCTCGCTCAGGGCGCAATAGGATCGGGAGAAGGGGCAGCGGGGAGCGGTGGACGACGGGCTCCGTTCGTCACCGCTCCCTGCTCCCCGCTCCCCGCTCCCCTTCCCTCCCGCTGCCCACTGCCCGCTGCCCTATTCCCCAGATGAAAAGCTTTATCGGTGCCCAGCCCGATGGGACGGGGCCGGAGGGCCGGCTTGGCGAGGATGGTGGATATCGGAGGGAAGCCCGCCGTGGAGAGGCTGGCGGTGGCCCGGGGACATATCAGGTTGCGCGCCGGCACCGTCGGGGCCATCCGGAAGGGGGCGGTCAGGAAGGGCGACGTCCTCGCCGCCGCCCAGCTTTCCGGCATACAGGCGGCCAAGCGCACGCCGGACATCGTGCCGCTGTGCCACCCCGTCCCGCTGACCAGCCTGGCCGTCGAGCTCTCATTGGAGCCGGGCGGCGTCTCGGTCCGCTGCGAGGCGAGGGCGCGCTACGGCACCGGCGTGGAGATGGAGGCGCTCTGCGGCGTGGCCGGGGCGCTGCTCTGCGTCTGGGACATGGTCAAGTACCTCGAGAAGGACCCGACGGGCAACTATCCAGACACGGCCATCGGGGACATCCGCGTGCTGCGCAAGACCAAGGGAAAGGCGATTGCCGGGCGAGAGAAGCCGGGAAGGTGAGCGTCATGGGCGTGAAGGACCACCGAAAGCACGGGGCCAAGGCGGTCGTCGCAGCCGTGCTGACCGTGAGCGACACCCGCAACCGCCGCACGGACGAGACCGGCCGCATCCTGCGCCAGGCGCTCGAGAAGGCGGGCCACAGGGTCATCCGCCAGGGCATAGTCAAGGACGAGCGCCGGGAGATCCGATCCTGGGTCCGGGACGCGCTGCGCGACGTCCGCATCCACGCCGTGGTCGTCAACGGAGGCACCGGGATATCCCGCCGCGACGTGACGATCGAGACCGTCCGGCCCCTGCTCGACAAGGAGCTCGAGGGGTTCGGAGAGCTCTTCAGGATGCTCAGCCACCGGGAGATCGGGTCCGCGGCGATGATGTCCCGGGCCCTGGCCGGGGTCTCCGGGAGAAGGCTCGTAATCTGCCTGCCCGGCTCGCCGGACGCCGCTAGGCTTGCCCTCTCGGAGCTGCTCCTGCCCGAGCTGGGCCACATGGTTTGGGAAGCCAAAAGGTGAGCGCTACTGCTTCTTCACCGGCGAGCTGTCGAGGAGCCGGGCCAGGCCCTCGCGGTCGGTGTTGAGCATTATGTAGTCCCGGATGCTGTTCACATGGACCATGGAGAGGGTGAGCTGGCCCCGGCCGATGAGGGGCTTTTTCATCTTCATGTGATCCATCACCTCGCGCTCGACGCTGATGGCCAGCGAGGGCATCTTCCACATCGACGGCTCGAGCTGGATGTCCTGGACATGCCCCAGGACCTTGCCCTCGGTGCCCATGACCTGCATCTTGACGAACCGGGAGACGTGGTAGACCCCCTCGTGCTTCTTGAGGTGCTCGCCCAGCTCGTTCACCGGTCTGAGAAGGATTATCTTGTCGCCGATGGCCTTCACTTGGTCCACGCCCACCTCCAGGTGCACTCCGGCCAGGAGCGGGGTCTTCTTGCCCAGGCTCTTTGCGACCTCCTTGTCGACGTTGATCGTGAAGCCGGTGACGTTCCACTTGTCGGTTATCGTGGCGTCCTCCACCAGCCCGACCAGCTTCCCGTCGGCGGACACTACCTCCATCTTCCGAAGCTCAGAAAGGCAGACCATCCAATCTCCCCGCAGGGCCCAAGATAGCTGGTGGGAAGATATTAACCTTCGCCGAAAAATATTTGACGGCAGGACGGGCCCCCGGGAGTGGAAAAGGATAATAAATGTTTACGGTCATGCCCGGTCCGTGCCGGGGAACGGCGGACGGGGCGTCCTGCGACCGGGAGCACTGGCCGTGCTGGGAGCGGCCATCCTGCTGTCGTCGATGGCGCCGGGCGCGGCCGCCCAGGACGACATGGCCGTCAAGATGCAGTGGGACGAGACGCTCTACCGAAGCGAGGTCTCGCGGGTCAATCTGGAGATCACCAACATCCATCCCCGGTCCCCGATGAACGTGACCTCCGCCGGGCTCTACATCGACTGGATGAAGCTCGGCACCTTCGCCGAGAACACCACCCCCCTCCGCCTCGAGAGCGGGGAGAGGGGCGTCATGACCATCTTCTTCCGGGTGCCGGTCGACGCCAGCTACGGGAAGCACTCAGACTATGTCGTGGTCCGGTATTCGCTCAAGAACGACACCTCCGGCCGGTGGGAGAGCAAGACCTTCGAGTCGGTCATAAACAAGGACTTCACGGTCGTGGAGCGGCCGGGCAAGGAGCAGGACTGGCTCGCCCTCTCGCCGGACAACCCGCTGTGCCTCGCCGGGCTGGTCGTGGCCATCGTCATCGCGGTCGCGGCCGCGGGCGCCGCGGCCGCCCGGGCCCGCCGCAGGCGCATCATGGTCGAGCCGGCGACCCCGCCGCCCGCACCGGAGCCGGTCCCCCCGCCGCCTCCGACACCACCGCCCGAGGTCGAGCGGCCCGAGGGCCCGGAGAAATGCCCCTACTGCGGGGCCCCCTGGCCCGGGAAGCACTGCCCGGGCTGCGGGTGGGACCTGGGCTGACGGCTGGGTGCCGGGTGCAGGGTGCGGGGTACCGTGCACTGTCATGCCGCGGATGTGTGCATGAATAGTGGGAATCTATTTTAGCAAAAACGCAGGTGTCGTGGCAGGGAGGACGGGCAGGAACGGGAGTTGAGGACAGGCAAGAGATGGGGGGGATGATGGATGGCCTATGATGTGCCGGAACTATCCGGATGTGTGCACTGGGTGGGGGCCAGGGACCGCGACCGCCGGCTGTTCGACGGCCTGATACCTCTTCCGCAGGGAACGACCTACAATTGCTACCTGGTCCGGGGGGCTTCAAAGACCGCGCTCGTCGACACCGTGAATCCCGGATTCGAGCCGGAGATGGAGGCGCGCATCCGCCGGTTGGTGCCGCTTGAGGACATCGACTACGTGAACTGGAGGCCCACTGACGAGGACATGAAGCGGGTCGAGGAGATCGGGATGGCGCTCGCGGCGAAGGTGAAAGGGAGGGCCGGATGAGCGGCGGGTGATTGCCATGGGCGAGAGGCTGGGCGCTGGGCGGGGCCGGAAGGAGGCGATGAAGGATATAATCCGGGCGCTGCACGAGGGGATGACCCCGCAGCAGGCCAAGGAGCGCTTCCTGAAGGAGGTTGGCAACGTCACCTCCACCGAGATAGCCGAGATGGAGCAGTCCCTCATAAACGAGGGCCTGCCGACCGACGAGATAAAGAGGTTCTGCAACGTCCACGTCCTGCTCTTCGAGAGCGCCCTCCAGGCCGCTCCCGGGAAGGAGCTCAGCGAGGCGCACCCGGTCCATCTCTTCAAGCTCGAGAACCGGGGGATAGAGAAGCTCACCGGAGAGCTGAAGGGGCTGGCCGGAAGGGCGGGGGCCGGGAAGGAGAGGGCCTGGAGGGAGCAGGTGAGGGGCCTGCTCGGGGAGCTGCGGGGCCTCAACATCCACTACACTCGCAAGGAGCAGCTGCTCTTCCCGTACCTGGAGAAGGCGGGGTTTTTCGGGCCCTCCAAGGTGATGTGGGGCAAGGACGACGAGGTCCGGGACCTCCTGAAGGCGGCCGCCCGCGACCTCGAATCCGGCATGCCCGACGCCGAGCTCGCCAGGGAGAGGCTCGCCCCGCTGGTCGAGGAAGTCGACGGGATGATCTTCAAGGAGGAGAACATCCTTTTCCCGACCTCGCTCGAGAAGCTCAAGGCGGCCGACTGGGTCAATGTCCTGCGCGACAGCGAGGAGGTCGGCTACGCGTTCATCGAGAAGCCCGAAGACGTCGCGCACCTCGTGATGGACCTTGAGAAGAGCCTGGTCATCGAGCCCGTGGTGGACCGGAGCGGCCGCGTCTTCCTGCCCACCGGCTCCTTCGCCCTGCCCGAGCTCGTCTCCATGCTCAACGCCCTGCCCCTGGACCTCACGTTCATCGACAGGGACGACACCGTGAGGTACTTCTCGGCCGGCAAGGACCGCATCTTCGTGCGGACCACCTCGATAATCGGCCGGAAGGTGCAGAACTGCCACCCGCCCAAGAGCGTCGATGTCGTCGAGAAAATACTGGGCTCTTTCAAAGCGGGGGAGAGAGACACGGCCGACTTCTGGATCGACATGGGGGAAAAGAAGGTCCACATCCGCTACTTCGCCGTCAGGGGCGCCGGGAGGGAGTACCTCGGCACGCTCGAGGTGACGCAGGACATAGCGCCCATAAAAAGAATCGAGGGGCAAAAGAGGCTTCTGGACTGGAAGTGAGGGTGATGGACATGAAGGCGCTCGACCTGAAGAAGACGCTCTACGAGATAACGGAGCAGTACCCGGAGCTGATACCGGTCCTCAAGGACCTCGGCTTCGCCGGCGTCGCCAACCCGGCGATGCGCACCACGCACGGCCGCATCATGACCATACCCAAGGGCTGCGAGCAGCTGGGGCTCAGGCTCGAGGAAGTCATCAAGACGCTGAGGGAGAAGGGGTTCGAGGCGCTACGCTGAACGGGCGCGGCGGCCGGCCCGCGGCCCGGAGGGCGGGGCGGCCGGGACCGGGGCCCGCCGCCCGGGGCATGGACTAGATTTTTATCCTGGCTAGGCTTCACTCCCCGGGGTGCACCGGTGCGTGGCGGTTTCGTGGGCAGGATGCTCCGGGTCGACCTTTCCGGCGGCAGCTGCAGGGAGGAGCCCCTGGACGGTTCGGCCGCGCGGGCGTTCCTCGGCTCGAAGGGCTACGCCGCCCGGCTGCTCTTCAGGGAGCTTGCGCCCGGAACCGACCCGCTGTCCCCCCGAAACAAGGTGGTCATCATGACCGGCCCGCTCACCGGAACGGCCGGGGGGCCGATGCCCAACCGGTTCTCGGTATGCACGCGCTCCCCTCTCACGGGAACCTGGGTGGACTCGCACTGCGGCGGCCACTTCGGACCGGAGCTCAAGTTCGCCGGATGGGACGGGATCGTGATCGAGGGGCGGGCCGAGCGCCCGGTCCACCTGCGCATCCGTGACCTGGAGGCCGGGCTCGTCCCGGCGACCGATCTTTGGGGCGGGGGGACGTTCGACACGATGAGGAAGATCCAGGGCGAGGAACCGGCGGGCCGGCGCCGGCCCCGCGTCCTGTCCATGGGCCCCGCCGGGGAGAACCTCTCGCGCATCGCCGCGGTCATCGCCGACGCGCGCGCCGCCGGCAGGGGCGGCACGGGCGCGGTGCTTGGCTCGAAGAACCTCAAGGCGATCTCGGTCGCCGGCACGGGAAAGGTCCCCCTGGCCGACGGTCAACTGTTCTCGGCCCTGGCGACGGAGGCGCGCGAGAAGCTTTCGGGCTCCCAGGGCCTCAGGGACCGGACACTGGAGGGCACCGCCGCCAACGTGCGCCCCGTGAACGCCTCGGGCGGGCTCCCGACGCGCAACTTCCAATCGGGAAGGTTCGAGGGCTTCGAGGACATCGCCGGCGACGCCCTGGCCAGGCACCTCTGGAACGGCTCCCAGAACCTCCGGCCCTGCTGGGGCTGCGTCGCGCCGTGCGCGCACTTCGCCGCCCTGCGCTACCGGGGAGGCGGCGCCTCTCCGGTCGGGAGGGGGGAGATGGTCGTCGACGATGGACCGGAGTACGAGACCGTTGTGCTCGTCGGCTCCAACCTCGGGATATCCGACCGGGAGGCCATCGCCCACGCAGACTACCTCCTGGACGACTGGGGCCTTGACACGATATCCTTCGGCAACACGCTCGGGTTCCTCATCGAGTGCTTCGAGAGGGGGTTGATGGACGAGAGGGAGACGGGCGGCGTCCGGCTCCGCTGGGGGGATGTTGCCCTGCTGCACCGGGCAATCGGGCTGGCCGCGCGCCGGGAAGGCCCGCTGGGCGCGCTCCTGGCCGACGGGGTGAGGGCCGCCTCCGCGCGCATCGGGAAGGGGAGCGGGGGGTTCGCGATGCACGTCAAGGGGCTGGAGCTCCCGGCCTACGACCCGCGCCAGTCGCCGGGTCAGGCGCTGGCCTACGCCGTATCGGACCGGGGCGCCTGCCACCTGCGGCCGTTCATGTACGGCAACGAGCACTTCGGCAGAAGCCCGCGCCTGGACCCGCTCGCCCAGGAGGGCAGGGCCCGGGAGGTGAAGAGCGGCCAGGAGCGGAGCGCCCTCGCCGACGCCCTGGGCGTGTGCAAGTTCTACGCCTACGGACTGAGCCTGACGCGGGACATGGTGCCCATCCTCAACGCCGCCACCGGCCTCGACTACTCGCCCGAGGAGTTCCTGCGGGTCGGGGAGCGCATCAACAACCTCACCCGGATGTTCAACGCCCGCGAGGGCTTTTCCGCCGTCGACGACGCCCTCCCGCCCCGCTGCAGCGAGCCGCTCCCGGAGGGGCGGCGGGCCGGCGTCAAGCTGGAGCTTTCCGGGATGCTCGCCGAGTACTACCGCGAGTGCGGCTGGGACAAAGACGGCGTCCCGACCGACGCCAAGCTGGAGGAGCTCGGGCTGGGCTTTGCGGCCCGGAGGTAGGGTGCACCCGGATGGACAGGAGAATCCCGCTCATTGCGTTCTGCGTGTTCCTGGGCCCGTTCGGGGGCAACACGGTCCTCTCCATGCTCCACACCATCAAGGGAGAGTTCTCCACCACCGACACCCTCATCGCGATGACCATCACCCTCTTCATGGTCCCGTTCGCGCTCGTCATGTTCTTCTCGGGGCCGCTTTCCGACTTCTGGGACCGCAGGAAGACCATAATCGTCGGGCTGCTCGCCTACTCGGCCGGCTCGGTGGTCTGCGGCCTCTCCGGCGGCATCTGGCCGTTCCTCCTGGGGCGCGTGGTCCAGGGACTGGGCTTTGCTTTCGTCAATCCCGTGGCGCTGGCGCTGAGCGCCGAGATCGTCCCGCCCTCCCGGAGGGGGGAGACGATGGGCTGGATGGGCTCCATGACCACGCTGGGCACCGCCACCGGGCCCCTGCTGGGCGGCGTCGCGGCCGAGGCGGACTGGAGGCTCGCCTTCTACATGATGACCGCCCTGTCGCTTGCGGCCGCCGCCCTGTTCGCGCTCTCGCCGGCCGGCACCGGGCCGTCCCCCTCCGGCCGGAGGGACTTTTTGCGGCGCGTCGCGCGCACAGGGAGCGACCGGGGAATGCTCGCGCTCTGCACCTCCGGGGCGCTGGCATTCTTCGCTTACGCGGGCGTTCTCACTTTCCTGTCGAGCCACCTGCGGTCGCAGCCCTTCGATGCCTCGGACTGGCAGGTGGGCCTTGTCATATCGGCCGGCGGCCTTGCGGGGATAGTGGTCTCGCCGGTCGCCGGCAGGGCGGCCGACAGGTTCGGGCGGGCGGCGACCAGCGCGCTGGGGCTTGCGGCCGTTTCGGCCATCTTCCTTCTCATCATCCCGGTGCGAAGCTTTGTCCTCGTGGGGTGCCTGTTTACCGCTCTGGGCGCGGTGATGGCGTTCGGCTGGGTGGGAATAGTGACGCTGTCGGTCGAGATACTGCCCGACAAGCGCGGCACGGCCTCCTCGCTCTTCAATTCGGCGCGCTTTTTCGGCTACGCGCTCGCGCCCCAGCTTTTCGCGGTGCTATTCGTCTCGCACGGAATGGGCGCGGTCTTGGCGCTCTCGGCCACCTCGGCACTGGCGGCCGCGCTCGTGGCTTCGTCCCTGCGCAGGAGGGAGCGGGGGGCCGGCTAGGCGCCCGCGAGCTGGTCGCGCAGGACCCTCTCGGCTGCCTCGAGGAAGCGGTCGCGGGCGCCCTCGGGTATGAGGCCGCCTGCGGCCACGTTGTGGCCCCCGCCCGAGCCCCCCACGGCGGCGGAGGCCTCCCTCATGACCGCCGAGAGGTCCAGCCCCCTGTCCACCAGGGCGCGCGCCGCCCTCGCCGAGACCTTGACCCCCGAGCCGTCCTCGGCCCGGGCGAACGCGAACACCGGCAGCGCCGGGTCCGCGCCGGATTCGCCCGAGCCCAGCAGCATGCCGGCCACCACGCCGACGAGCGTGTCCTGTATGCCGTCGCCGGCGTCGAACCACTGGAGGTGGCCGGTGCGGCGGATGCCCAGCTCGGAGACCAGCTGGATGCCCTCGACCAGGGAGCGGCGGTGGTCCTGGAGCAGCGAGAGCGCCCGGCGGTAGGCGTCCCCGCGGTCGCCCCGGCAGACCTCGAGCCCCAGGCGCGGCCGGTCGTGCCGGCCGCAGGAGTTGAGCAATGTCGAGAACTCCTTGGCGTCCCGCAGGGGCGTGCCGCCCCTCTCGTTGAGCAGGGTGTACACCTCGCCCAGGAGCCTGAGGGCCATCCGGTGGCCGGTGCCCGAGGAGAGCAGGTGCTCGACAAGGCGCGACGCGACGAGCCGCTTCTCGGCGTCGTCGAGGAGGGACCAGCTCCGCCACTCCTCGCCGGATTTGAGCCTAAGGCCCAGGGAAGCAAGGAAGTCCAGCGCCCCCTGCTCGCTCCCGGTGATGCCCGGGATCGCCGGGTCGCTGGAGTACTGCAGCATCTTGTGGACCGGCCGGGTCTCCCTCCCGAAGTAGCGCAGGTCGATGTGCCAGCCGAGCACGCCGGCGGCCCTCCCGTCCTCGAGCAGCTCGCGGTTGAGGCCGGTGAGGCGGCAGTGCTGGGCGTCCTGCAGGTCCCCGACCGCGCCCACTATCGCCAGCGCCGAGAGGTCCCGGTTGGCCCCGCAAAGCTCCCTCGCCACCAGGTAGGCGGCGCCCGCGCCGGAAAGCTCCGTGGCGCCGCTCAGGCCGTGGAGATGCGGGTTCACCGTCGGAGCTCCGGTCCCTTGCGCCGTGCGCCCCGCGCCTTGCGCCTTGTCGCTCGGCGTGTGATGGTCCGAGATCACGCAGTCGATGCCTTCGAGCATCTCCAGCGAGCCCGAGCCCAGGTCCGTGAACCAGAGCAACGCCCCGTCGTCCCGGACACGCGCGACGGTCTTTGGGTCCAGCTGCTTCACGAACTCGACGCTGTTTTCGACGCCGGCCCGGTCCAGCGCCAGGGAGGCTACGGCTCCGGCGCAGATGCCGTCGGCGTCGATGTGGGTGACGACCCTGACCCTCCTTCGGCCCCTGAGGATGGCGGCGAGCTTCTGGGCGTCCTCTCTCATAGTCTTCGCAATAATGGGCGCCCTGGCTTAAAGTTTGCCCGGGGGTGGGCGAACGCCGCCTAGCCGCCGCTCACCGGCGGGTAGAAGGCCACCTCGTCGCCGTCTTGGAGCCTTTGGTCCCACCCGGTCCGGTCCCGGTTGACCGCGACGATTGTCCTCCCCTCCATCCCCCGCAGGGCCGGGTGCCTTGCGGCGAGCGCCTCGAAGAGCTCCCCGACAGTTGCGCCCTCCGGCATCTCGAACGTCCTCGAGGCGGTGCCCAGCGCCTCCCGGTGCCCGGCGAAGAACAGGAGCTTGAGCCTCATCGTGCCTCTAGAATAACTTCCGAAGGGTGCTCAGGTCCTCCATCGATATCTTGGTGAGCTTGAGCCTCTTCGTGACCAGAGCCTTCATCGGCCCCATCTCCCGCTTCATGAGCGCCGTCATCGTGACGCTGTCGGTGGTGATGTGGATGTCGGGGTCCCCTATCTTGCCCCGGCCGAGGGGCCCGAGGCTTTCGTCCTTGAGCGTGAAGTTGAAGCTCTCGCTGTCGGTGAGCTCCAGCAGCACCTTTCGCACCTTGCCCCTCACCTCGGCCTGGAGCTTCGGGTCGGTCCTCACCCTCTGGTTGAATGTCTCTATCGCCCTCTTGAGCTCGTCCTCGAGCATGCCGGTGCCACCGCCTCTCAAGTCCCGTCCTTCCCGAAATCGTCCAGCCGGCGGTCCTTGCGCAGGAACCGCCGGACGGTCTCCCACGACCTCCGGGTGTAGGGCGGTAGAACGCCGTTTTCCCTTATCGCCTTTTCTATGTAGGCGACCGTGACCGGGTCGGACGGGTATCCGCTGCCGACCGGCTCCCCGGCCTCCCGGGAGATGCGGTCCATCTCGGCGTCCCGGGCGAGCTTTGCCAGTATCGATGCGGCCCCGACCACCGGGTAGGTCCCGTCTGCGTGGTGCTCCGAGACCAGGTCCACCCGGAAGCCAAGGTGCCCGAGCACGCTCTCCCTGAACGCCGCCGCGTTGGCGTCGGCGGCGTCGACGAAGACCCGGACCCTGCCGGGCGTCCGGCCGGACGGGAACTTGGAGCTCAGAAGCCCCCTGATGACGTCGGCGAAGAGCGCGGCCTCGAGCCCGTTCAGGGTGGTCCTCTCCCGGGCCGCGTCTATCTTGTCGGCGGGTATTATATGGACCACGACGTTTTCGCAGAACCGGCGGATCTGGGGCCCGAGCCGCTCCCGTAGCTCTGGGGTGCATTTTTTGGAGTCGCGCACACCGATCTCGCGCAGGGGTCCGTCGTCGCGGGTGCGCACCCCCGCAACCACGAGCGGCCCCAGGACCGGGCCCCGGCCCGCCTCGTCCACCCCTATGAGGCTCTCCGGCGCCCCATCGCCGGCCAGCAGTCCTCTGGCGGCCATCGCCGACCCCATCTTGGACCGCGTAGAAAATGGTATTGGTGGGGGGACCCGCAAACCCTATATCCTTGCAGCGCCAATCGGCGTAGAGAGGGAGTTCCCTGGACACCAAGCGGATACTGGCCACGCTGGACGAGCGGCGCCGGTGGGAGCAGCGCCGAGCGGAGCTCCGGAGGACCCTCAAGGGCCTCCCCGCGGCCGAGCGGGCCCTCCGGAAGGCCGCGCTGGCCAAGATAGAGGAGCAGATAGCCTATTACGACTCCCTTCTCAAGCAGATGAAGCGGGAGCTTCGGCCGATGGACCGGTCTTCGGTCCTGAGCAAGGGCTGAGGCCCCGCTGGCTCCCAGCCGGGGCGTCCCCGGCTCTTCATATACCGAAGGCCGACCTGGACCAGCGTGGCCCGATGCCGGCCAGGAGGTATCTCGAGGCCGCCAGGAGGCAGACCGACAGCGCCCCCAGCGCGGCCGCCGCCGGCCAGAAGGCCGTGCGGACCAGGAAGGACGCCAGCGTGACCGCTATCAGCGGCGGGACGATGGCGGCGGCGAACCGGCCCAAGACCGCGGCGTCGAAGAGCATCGTGTTGGCACGCAGCCCGGTCATGCGGCCGGTCACTGCCGCGACGTAGACCATGGTCGAAAGGCCCACGAGGGCCGCCAGGAGGCAGGTAGGCGCACTCGCCATTGAGCGCACCGATTGCGACCAGGTAGACCAGCGAGACCGGCGTGGTGAGAAGGAAGTAGAGGACGAGCTTGGCGCGCACGACCTCGTCGACGCCCACCGGCTGGACGTTGAGGAACTCGTTGGGCTCGATGTTGGTGAGCCAGGAGTAGGTCATGAGGCCCAAAAAGCCCAGCATCCCGCCGTAGAAGACGACGTTGAACTCGAGCGGCAGCCCCAGCCCGCTGCGGAAGAGCCATATCACGGCGTACACTCCCAGCAGGGGCCCCAGGAAACCGGAGAACACCGGCCCGAGGGCGCCGCTGCGGCGGAGCTCCAGCCACTCCTTGGCGACCAGGGCGGAGAGCCCCTTCGAGAAGGCGAAGCGCCTCTCGGTCTCCAGGAGGGCGCCCCGAAACCTGCGCCCGGGCGGGGCGAAGCGCTCCTTCATGAGCAGGACGGCCGCGGCCGACAGGAGGAGGGCGAAAGCCGCCGCGGACAGAAGGTAGAGGCTGTTTTGGGTCTCCCAGTAGCCCAGCGGCAGGAGCACCTGGCCCGGTACGAGCAGCCGGAGCGGCCACACCAGGGCGACCAGGCCGGCGATGGCCAGGGCGACTGCCGCCGCGGCCGCCCGCGACCGGAGCGCGACCGCGGAGAGCAGGAAGCTGAGCCCCATGCCCAGCATGAAGGTGAGCAGCACGGTGACGAAGAGCAGGGCGACCCCCCCGGGCGTGATGCGCGAGAGGGGGACGGCCGCGGCGATGCCTCCCACCAGCGGGATGATAGAGTACAGGATGTAGAACACGGCGTCCTTGGCATAGAAGACCCCCATGACGGTCCGGAACCTGACCGGCTGGAGCGCGGGGAGCTGAAGGAGCATGTTCACCTGCCCCAGCCGCCGGGTCATCACCTGCTCGCCTATCTGCGCCAGCGCCCCCACGCCGAGCCCGTAGAGCGCCGCGGACACGTGGAGCACCAAAAGCACGAGCGACACGTCCATCTTGCGAAGCAGCACCGGCGAGGTGGCCGCCAGCACCAGCGAGAAGAAGAATATCATCACCGGAAAGAACCCGGAGCCGACTGCCCCGACGAAGGACCGGTGGAGCCTCCACTCCTCCCGGAGCATCGCCTTGAAGAGCGCCCAGTGGAGCGACAGGTCCAGATGCCCCCTCTATCCCGCGGGCCTCCCCCCGCAGGCGTCGCCGTTTCTGCCCTCGACCAGCCGCATGAAGATGTCCTCGAGGCCCTCGCCCTCCGTCTGGCGGATCTGGTCGAGCTTTCCCTGCGCGACTATGCGGCCCTGGTGGATGACCGCGACCCGCGTGCAGAGCTTCTCCACGATCTCCAGGATGTGGCTGCACATGAACACCGTGCGCCCGCCGGCGACCACGCCCTGAAGGTACTCCCGGAGCCGGCGCTGGAATATGGGGTCGAGGTTGATGAAGGGCTCGTCGAGGATGAGGAGCTCGGGCTCGTGGATGAACGCCGCGGCGAGCATCGCCTTCTGCCTCTGGCCCTTGGAGAGGTCGCGGCAGAGCACGTCCCTCTTGTCCTCGAGCTGGAAGAAGCCCAGCCACCGGTCCACCCGGGCACCGACGTCGGGTACCTCCCGTATGCGGCACACCAGCTCCAGGAACTCCTGCGCCGTGAGGAAGGTGGGCGGGCTCTCCGCCTCGGGGACGATGCCTATCCTCCGCTTTATCCCGATCGGATCATCGGGCCCCATCCCCATCGTCGAGGCCCTCCCGCGGGAGGGCTCCAGTTGCCCCGTGAGGATGCGCACGAGGGTGGTCTTGCCGGCGCCGTTGGGGCCCAGGAGGCCGAAGAACTCGCCCTTCTCGACCGAGAGCGAGACCTCCCGCAGGGCCTCGAAGTCCCCGAACCTGCGGCCCAGCCCCTCGGTCGTTATCACCGGCATCCGGGCAGAAAAGGGCCGATGGTACGATATATAGTTTGACTCTCAATTCCTGCGACGCTCGGAAAGGTACCCGGCCAGCGGCGGGAGCCAGCAGAGGTTGGCCGCGATGGTCTCCACCGCCGCGAGCGTCTGGGTCGTCGGGCTGAAGCCCAGGAACCGGGCCAGGAGGAGACCGGCCGGCACCGCGAGGATGATAACAAGGCTGGTCACCATCACCGGATGCCGGACATAGGCGCGCAGCGCCGGGCCCCAGGCCCTCTCCCTCCTTTTCAGGAAGACGAGGCCGGATATGTTGGCCCCGATCTGGTCGCTGTTGGAGTAGAAGAACGGGATGTAAAAGCCCCCGAGGCCCAGGACGTCGACGCCGGCGAGGCGGCTCGAGAGGTCGATGAGGCCGGGAACGAACATTCCGCCGAGCTTGCCCCAGCCGTAGGCCTCCGCCATGGAGCCCGCCGCCCTGCGCAGCCGCTGGCGCAGCGCGTAGATGCCCTCGAAGATGCTCTCGCCCTCGCCGGCGAAGGTCCGCACTAGCCAGCCTCCCGCGGCCGACAGCTGGTACCCGAGAGAGTCCAGAAGAACCCCCAGGCCCAGCCCCGCCAGGTAGCCGGCGAACGTGAACCTCAGAAGCTCGGAGAACTCCTCCTGCCGGGGCTCGTTCTCCCCGCCGCCGCCGGGCACCCTTTCCCGGCCGCCCTCCTTCCCGCCGCCGTCCGGCTCCGGTTCCCGGCCGCCCGCCTCAACGGCGCCCTCCTCCATCGCCCCTCCGGTGGTCATCGGCCTACACGCCCTTGGCCGGCAGGTTGGCCTTGCCGGTCAACGCCTCTATGCGGATTCTCCCCACGACCGTCCTCTCCAGCTTGGCCGCGTTCTGGAGGCGTCCGAGCCTCCGCTCCGGCTCGTCCTCCAGCCGGCGGATCATGAACTCGAGGGCGCGCCTTTTCTCCTCGACGGTCGGCAGGAGCTCGACGAGGCCGCGGAAGTGGACGGACCTGAAGGCGTGGTCGCACTCGCCCTGGAGGTAGCCGGAATCCTCGATCACCTGGCCCCACACCACCGGGTTCTCCCGGAGGAAATCGAGCTTCCTGCCCTCCGGGGCGCAGTGGAAGTAGAGGCAGCCGGCGTCGGGGTCGTAGGCGAAATTGAGCGTCACGAGGTAGGGCTCGCCGTCACGGCACATCGCGATGGTCAGGTAGCGCTGGGTGGACAGAATCCGGCGGAGCTCGGACGGGTCGCTGATCTCCTTTTCGGGCCGGCGGAGGTGGTAGGTGGACACGCAGGATTCCCCTGTGATATTGACGGGCCTGGTGGGATTCGAACCCACGTCGCCAACTCCGAAGGCTGGCAGTATATCCTGGCTAGCCCACAGGCCCGCGCCGAACGGATTGGCAACGGGGCTATTTAAAGTTGGGATGCGCGCCGGGGCATCGAGAATATATTTACCAATTCCTTCATATACCCACCATTTCATAATCGACAGCATGCGAAGGCTGCTCGGTACCGTGCTCGTGCTGCTGATGCTCGCCCCGGCCCTCGCCGCGGCAGTGCCTCCCCCGGAGCCGGAGCATTTGCGCGCCCTCGATGTCCTCCGGGCCGACTTCGTCCGGCCCTTCTGGCTCGACGGGAGCGCCCCCTCGCAACCGGCGCTGTCCGGCCGGGCGGTCGAGGTCCCGCCGCCGGAGACGCAGGCGGCCATCCGCAAGGTCATGGACTCCGTCTCCCGGGAATATCTCCTCGCCTACGAGACCAGGCTCCAGGGGTATGGCTCGCGCTACTGCCGCTCGCCGGGGATGCACAACGCCACCCAGTGGCTGCACGACGCCCTCCTGGGCAACGGCCGCATCCGCTCGGAGTTCCACAACTTCAGCTACGTCAACTCGAGCGGCGTCACCCACACCATACGCAGCGTCATCCTCACCCTGCCGGGCCTCAACGCGAGCTCCGACCGGGTCTACTACATCTTCAACCACGCCGACAGCATGCTGAGCTTCCCGAGCCCGACCTTCGACCAGCTCATGTACGATTGCCCCGGCGCCGACGACGACGGGTCCGGCGTGGCGGCGACGCTCGAGGCCGCGCGGGTGATGAGCCGCTACGGCTTCCAGGACACCATCCGCTTCGCCTTCTTCAACGGGGAGGAGATCGGCCTGCTGGGCTCCTACTACTGGGCCCAGCAGATGGCCATCCTGGGCGAGAACATCCAAGGCTCCATAGACTACGACATGATCGGCTACTCCACCGGGGGGGCCCAGTACGATTTCAACCTTGCCTCCAACCCGGCCTCGCAGTGGCAGCTCCAGCACGTGGTGGACGTCAACCGGCGCTACGGCATCGGCCTGAGGATCCTTTCCGAGGTGACGACCCGGCAGATCCCCTCCGACATCACCGCGTTCTACTACTTCGGCTTCCCGGGGGTCTTCGGCATCGAGGAGGAGTTCAGCCCGTACTACCACACCATGCGGGACCGGGTCGAGTACCTCAACCTGACGCTCATAGAGAGGGCCACGAGGCTCGCCGTGGCGGCGACGGCCGAGATGGCCCGGATGATGTACGTCGACCTGGGCGTCCAGGACCTCGCCGCCTCGAGCCTCGAGCCGCTCGAGAACGAGAACGTCAGGCTTACGGCCACCGTCTCCAACGCCGGCAACCTCAACGCCTCGGACGTCGAGGTCCAGTTCCTGGCCGACGGCTACCCGTTCGGGAGCCAGCGCCTCCGGGTGCCGGCCAACGGGACCAACTCCACGACCGCCGACTGGACGGCCGCGCTGGGCAGGCACAAGCTCACGGTGGTCGTGGACCCCGGCTACGAGCAGCCCGACACCGACCGCTCGAACAACACCGGGAACCTCACGGTCACGGTCAATGACCGGCCGCGGGCGGTGCTCTCGGTCTCCCCGCTTGCCGTGCTCACGAACGAGACCGTGCTCTTCAACGGCTCGCTGTCGTACGATCTGGGGACGGTGACCGCCTGGGACTTCAGTTTCGGCGACGGCGACGGTACCGGGTGGTCCGACTCTCCCGTGGCGTCGCACGCCTATCCGGAGGACGGCGTCTACGTGGCGACGCTGCTCGTGAGGGACGACAAGGATACGGTGTCGAATCCCTCCGCAGTGGCGGTCCGGGTCCAGAACCGCCTCCCGGCAGGCACGCCCCACGCCAACGTTTCGAGGGCACTGACCTTCGAGCCCGTCGGGTTCTTCGCCGGATGCGAGGACCCCGATGGCGCCGTGGCCTCGCTCGCCTGGGATTTCGGGGACGGCGCCGGCAGCGCCGAGCGCGACCCGGTCCACAACTACTCCGACAACGGGAGCTACGAGGTGCGGCTGGTCGTCACCGACGACGACGGCGGCACCGCCTCGTTCGCGCTGAGGCTCCTCGTCGATGACCGGCCGCCGGAATGCTCGATAGACGCTCCCGCGCTCTGCGGCACCATAGAGGACGAGCTGGTGTTCACGGCCAACGCCTCGGACCCCGACGGGACAGTGGCGGGCTGGTCCTGGGAGCTCGGGGACGGCGCCACCTCCCGGTCCAAGCAGGTGAAACACACCTACGCCAGGCCGGGCAACTACACGATCAGGCTCACGGTCCAAGACGACGACGGCTCGGAGTGCCGCGCCCTGGCCGAGGTCGTCATAATCGACACGCCCCCGGAGGCGGTCGCCTCTCTGGGTGCGGCGCAGGCGCACACGTTCGAGAGGGTCCGGTTCGTCGGAGACCGGTCGCGCGACCTCGAGGGCCCCGTGACGTTCCAGTGGGACTTCGGGGACGGCAACGGCTCCAGCGATCCGTCGCCCTACCACTCCTTCGCGGCGCCGGGGGAGTACAACGCCACGCTGACCGTGCGCGACCGCGCCGGCCAGAGCGCCAGCGTCACATTGCCTGCGGTGAGCATACGCAACCGGAAGCCATCAGCCGACTTCCGCGTATTCGGCTGCTTCACGGAGAACGGGACACTCTATTTCGACGCCACGGCCTCCTCCGACCCGGAGGGGCCGCTCGCGTTCTCCTGGGACTTCGGCGACGGGAGGACCGGCCAGGGCGCGGTGACGGAGCACGTCTTCCCGGCCGCCGGGAACTTTGCGGTGAACCTGACGGTGACCGACTCCAACGGGGATTCGACCACCATCTCCCAGGTGGTCGTCGTCAAATCGCCCCCGCCGCCTCCTCCCCCTCCGAGGAAGGCCGTCGTACCGGAGGACAAGACCACCACCGTGAACCTGCTTCTGGGAGTGGTGCTCCTGCTCGTGCTCCTGCTGTCGGTGGTCGCCTACCGGGGAGCGACGCGCGGTCGCGGCCCCGGCGCGGCCGGCGGGGGCTCACAGGGCGCGACCGTGAACACGGCCTCCAAGGAGTTCTCCCCGGCGGAGGAGCAGCTGAAGGGAGCGCCGAGGCATTGACGCTGCGCAACAGGAGAAACGGGGCAACAGGGCAGCAAGGCAACAAGGCAGCAAGGGGGCGTCAGGGGAATGGTCGACACTCTTCCTGGCCACCCACTGCCTTGCAGCCTCCTTTCCCCCTCGCTGCCTTGCAGCCTCCTTTCCCCCTCGCTGCCTTGCAGCCTCCTTTCCCCCTCGCTGCCTTGCTCCCTTGCTGCCTTGCTGCCTTTAACCAACCTCGCAGCGTCAGGTCTTCCGTATCTGCCCGATGGCCGGCTCGTAGAGCACTCCCGAGTCCATGAGGTCCATCACGATCTGGTCGACGAGCTCCTTGTCCAATCCCTCCTTCTTGGCCCGCTCCACTATCGTCTCCCAGGCGGCGCCGCGCGTTGCGGTCTGGAGGCCCTCGATGATCTTCACCACCTTGGTCTCGGCCTCCTTCGGGTAGGGGGGCCGGTCCTCGCCCGCGTCGTCGACGGCGTCCTCGTCCGGCCCGGCGTCGGTGTCGAGCTCCGCCGCCCCGGGCAGGGGCTCCGGCGACGCGGCCCGGCCGTTCTGTTCGGGCAGGAGGTAGCGCAGGCAGTCCTCGAGCATCCGGCGGTAGCGGTCCAGCTCCGGCTTGCCGTACCTCTGGAGCGCCAGCGACAGGCCCTCCGCCTGCAGCCTTCCCGCGCCCAGCTTGACGAGCGATTCGGCCGTCGGGGCCTCCAGGGACACGGCCTCCTCGGCGAGCTCGATGCGCCGCTTGAGGTCCTTGCAGGATTCGAGGACCCAGAGGTCCCTGAGCGCGGCGGTGGACGGCGCCACCGACTCGGCCTTGAGCGACAGGTAGACCACCCCTTCCTCCGGCCGGTAGCTCCGGACCTTCCCGATGACCGAGCAGAACGCCGGGGGCTTGACGCGCGCGAGCGCCCCCGCCGCCTCGGGCGAGTACTTGCCGGCCGAGACGAAGTAGGTCCCGGTGGGGTCCGAAAGGCGCGCCCGCCAGAGCGGCTCCTCCTTGGTGGCGATGTTCTCCACGTCGGTTATGACGCCTATAACGAACACCCGGTTGACCTGCGCCCCCAGGGGGCTCAGGACGTGGCCGGGGGAGAACTCGCCCTGGGGCTCGAGCTCGACGGTGCAGGAGTTGAACTCCTCGGCGAAGAGCCTCCAGGCGACCTCGCGGGTGCGCATTCAGACCGCCTCCAGCTCCTCGAGCATGGCGCGGGCCTCCGCCTGGACGTCCACCTCGACCATGCGGGCCGAACTGGCGATGAGCATCAGCCCGTAGTCGTCGGCGGTGACGTTGCCCGTAACCTCCATGGGGCGGGCTATTATCTTCTCCATCATCTCGGCGCGCACCGCGTCCGGGTTGGCGAGCTCGGCGACGAGCCTCATGTAGTCCTCGAGCTTGCGGCCGGTGAGCTTCTCCGAAAGCTCCCGGCCGAACACCGCCAGGAGCGCGCCGGTGCCGTCGTCGATGGCCGCCTTTATCCGCAGGTCCGGGGTGCCCTTGACCTGGCCGTGGACCCTGCAGACGCCCTTCTGGACGACGCGCTTGCAGTCGGGGCAGCGCAGGACAAGGCCCGAGCCGGGCTTGACGTCGATGATGATGCCGCGCAAGGTGACGTCGGCGGCGCCGCCGCGGCTGGCCACCTCCTCTATCGTAAGGAGGTTGCCGCCCTTGAGGTCCTTGAGGGCGGGCAGCTTCGACCGCTCGAGCTTCTCCACCTGGGAGCGCTCGTCGAAGGTCAGGCGCGGGATGCCCTTCCAGCCCTTGATGTAGGCGCCGGAGATCTTCACGGCGTCCCCGGGCTTGATGGGGAACTCGTGCCACATGGTGTACTGGGCCCGTCCCGTCTCGTCGGCGAGCAACCCGGAGAACACCGGCTTGGGCTGGTCGCCCACGGTCACCTCGCGGCGCTCCAGCGAGAGGATGCGCGCCTCGACCGAGACGTTGCTCTCCCCGTCGCGGAAGTCCCTGACCTTGAACTCCCGGGGCTCGCCGAAGCGCGCCGCCGCCACCGCCGGCAGGGCGTCCGGAGGCGCTTTCTCGAAGGTCGTGCGGACGCCGAAGGACACCTGGGCCTCGCCGTTGTACTCCCGGGTGTAGGCGTTGCGCACGCGCACCACGTCGCCCTTCGTGAAGGGCGCCTCCTCGTTCCACACGGTGAAGGACTTGGAGGCGGTCTGGTCGGCCAGGATGCCGTAGTGGATGCGCTTCTTGACCCCGTCCTGCTCTATCTCCTTGGGATTGAGGGTGAGAATTCTGCACAGGAAGTCCACTGAGGGCTCGTTGGGTTTGAGCTCGGCGAGCGTCCGCAGGACGCCGCCGCCGGCGCGCAGCGCGCCGATGTCGCCGCCGTACTTCTTGACGATGCTCCGCTTGGCGGTCGACAGGTCCTTGACCCGGTAGACCTCGATGTACTCCTTCAGCTCCTTCTCGACGTCGATCTTCTGCTTCTTGACAATATCGTTTCCCAGCGCCCTGGAGACGTCCTCCACGTGGGGCGCAAGCTCCTCTTTCGATACCATGCTTCTTCCACCTGGACCTGTGTTGCGACAGGGTGCGGTGCACCCCGCCGTCGCATCAGCCGGGCGCCTTCCCCCTGGGGCGCTGTTGGCAGTCGTTGCGCGCCCTGCGGCGGGGGAACCGGTCCCGGCCGGGCCCCTCGGTCCGACAGGGCCCAACCCAGGTAGAGCCTCCGCCCCTATTAATACAGTTGCAGGGGGTCGGTGAAAGTGGGCGGCCCTCTGCGATCAGGGAGGCCGCGTTTGCGATTTGTGCATGGGTGCAAGGGAGCAAGGCAGGAAGGCAGAAAGGCAGAAAGGGAGCAGGGGGACGGGTGAACGGGAGCGACCGTCGTCCCTTGCTCCCTTGCTGCCTTCCTGCCTTGCTGCCTCCCTTTCTGCCTTTCTGCCATCCTGCCTTGCTGCCCTCTGTCCCCTGTCCCCTGCCCGCTGCCCGCCATCCGCTCGTCCCGGACTGAAAGGGCAGCGCGCGGTGTTCACGGCCTCCGGCCGCGCCTGAGCACCAGGAAGGTGGCCGCGCCCGCAGCGGCCAGCACGACCGCCAGGACCAGCCAGGGGACGCCTTCCAGGGTGACGACGGAGGGCTTGGGCCCGGTGACCGGGTTGTCGACGGATATCCGCACCGAGGCCGGCTCCGATGCCAGCTCGCCATCGGAGGCCACTGCCTCGATCGTGTGGTTGCCGTTGCCCAGCTTGGCCGTATCGATGTCCAAACCCCACCGGAGAGTGCCATCGGCCTGCATCCACGGGCCGCCGTCGATTCGAACCTCCACCCGGGCGACCTCGGCCGAGCCCCTCGTGGCGGTTCCGTTGACGGCGAGCAGGCCCCTCACGGTCTCGCCGGCGGCCGGACGGGTGATGGCGCATCCCGGCCTGAGGAGGGCGACCTGCACCGTGAAGCTCTGCTCGGCCCTCCCGCCGCGTCCGTCGGTGACTGCCACCGTGGCGGTACGGGGGCCGCCCTGGGCCTTCGTCGGCGTCCAGAGGATCCTTATTCCGGTATTGCCGGGAAGGACCGGCCCCAGCACCATCCCCTCGGGCCGGGAGGGCAGGGCGTAGGCGAGCGGATCGCCGTCCGGGTCGCTCGCGGTCAGCCGGTACTCGAACTGGATTCCGGCGGTGGCGTTGAGGGGGGCCGTGCTCGTGATGACGGGCGGACGGTTCGGGGGCGTCCGGTTCATGACGAAGCGCCAGGGCGGGGCGGGGGCGCTCCGGTCCCGGCCGTCGAACGCGGTGACGTTCCAGCGGAAGGCCACGCCGTCGTCGAGGATGGTGGCGTTGAAAAAGGTCCCGAGGGTCGTCACCGATGCCCGACCCCGCTCCTCGGGCGATTCGATCCAGTAGGTCAGGTTGTAAAGGAGCTGGTTTTCGTCCTGGTCCTCCCCCCGCCAGCGGAACCTGACCGTGCTCTCGTTGACGGTGGACCCGTCGGCGGGCGAAAGGAGCTCCACGGCCGGGGGATGGTTGGGTGGCGCCGGGTGCAGAATCGAGAACTCGGGAGAGGTGGTGTTCGCCGCCAGGGGGATCTCGGCGCTGTCGTCCCGGGCCGTCAAACGGATTTTATAGGTGCCGTTGGGAACGCGAGCGGTGTCCCATTCCCAGCTGGCCGCAGGGCTCGGGAGCCCGGAGGCGAGGAGGACCTCCCTCCCGGCATCGAGAAGACGCAGCTCGAAGGTCAGGTTGTCGTTGTCCGGGTCCGAGGCGGTCCAGGTGATGTTTTGGGCCCCGGTCCAGTTCTCGCCGCCTGCGGGAGAGAGGATGGCAACCTCTTGGAGCAGGTTGTAGCTGACGGCAACGCTCCTCAGGAGGGGCGTCGCCGAGAGGTCGCCCGTGCCGAGACAGGCCCTGTACTGCGCCCACCGGTCGCCGTTGCGGACGCCGCTCAACCTCCCGCCATTGATGGTATAATAGGTGGCGGCGGTCCCGTCGGGACCGGTGAATGCCGTCGAGAGGAGCCCCTGCTCCGTGCCGGCGGTCCTGAACTGGAACCTGACCGAGGCGGTCTTTTGGACATCGGCCTCCCACCGGAGGCTGCCGAAGAAGGCGCTGCCGCCGGTGTCGAATGGCGACGAGGTGTGAAGGCCGCTTGCGAAATACGCCCGGGAGCCGAACAGCCAGGTGTCCGCCAGCGCATTCTGGAAGGAGTAGCCGCCGAACAGGATGATCCCGTTGCGGGCGGTGTCGTACGCCATCGAGGCCGAGAATCGGCGCGCGGGGGCCGCGGGGCAGGACCGGTTGGTCCAGGTGTTGTTGCCCGCGCAGTAGGTCCAGGTCTCGTTGGGATAGGGGTTGCAGATACGCGCGTTCCCGCCCCCTGCGACATTCCCGTCCCAGCCCCCGAAGAGCAGGATATCGGCACTGGGGCCGCCGTACGCCAAGGCGTAATCGAAGCCGGGCCGGGGCGAGATTGGGGGCGTCACGTCGGACCATCGGCCCCGGCTCGAGTTGTAGGTCCAGGTGTCCCCCAGCTTGCCGGCCTGTCCGTACCCTCCGAAGAGAACGGCCGTCCCCCGGGAAGCATCGTAGGCCAATGAGTGCTGGCCCCGCGCCGAAGGCGCCGGCTGGACCACCTTCGGGAGCCAGCGATTGGCCGTGACGTTGCAGGCCCATGTGTCGCCGAAGTACTCGACAATGTAGGGCGAGTACTGTATCCTCATGCCGCCGAAGAGGAGCACCTCCCCGTTCGCGCTGTCGTACGCCATGGCATGATCGCGCCTCGCGCAAGGCGCTGAGGATGGCCGCATCTCGGACCAGGCGTTCGTGGCGGGGTCGTAGGTCCAGGTGTCGCCGAGGTCCCCCGACCTGCCGACGCCGCCGAAGAGCACCATCAAGTTGTTGCGGGGGTCCCAGACCAGGGCATGGCCCTCCCTAGCGGGAGGCGAGACGGTGGAGGGGGTGGCGGGGGACCAGCTGTTCGATTCCGATGAATAGGTCCACGTGTCGTTCGAGGGCCCCCAGATGAACTGGCCGCCGAAGAGAACGGTCTGGCCGCCCGCGCTGTCATAGGCCATCGCCGCTCCCGACCGGGGTGACGGGGCCGAAGAGGGCTGTAGCTTGGTCCACCTGTTGCCGCCGGCGGCGTAGCTCCAGGTCTCGCTTATGTTGCCGGACTCGTCGTAGCCGCTGAATAGCAGGCTTGCTGCAAGTGCCGGGACATAGGCCATGGCGTGTCCGTACTGGCAGAACGGGGATCCCGGAGGGTCCAGCTCGATCCAGTTGTCCATGCCCGAATCGAACATCCAGGTGTCGCCCAGAATCGTCCTTGTGACTCCGTGCATCCCGCCGAAAAGCACGATGCAGCCGGCCGAAGCGTCGAATGTCAGGGCGTGATCGGATCTCGCCCCGGGGGAGAAGGGCGTCGTGCGGTTGGTCCACGCGCCGGAGGCGACATCGTAGCTCCAGGTGTCGGCGAGCCTGGGCAGGTAGGAATAGCCCGTGCCGGTCCACTCCCTGCCGCCCCAGCCTCCGAACAGGATCATCTCCCCGCTGCGGCCGTCCAGGGCGGTGGCGTGGTGCAGCCTGGCGGACGGGCCGTTGGGGCCGCTCCGGTTCGTCCAGGAATCGGTGGTGGCGTTGTAGGTCCAGGTCTCGTCCGATGATCCGTAGATTTCCCGGACCGGGTCGTAGTATTCCCCGCCGAAGAGCACCACCAGGCCGCTCGACGGGTCGAAGGACATCGAGTGACCGATGCGCGGCGAGGGGGCGTCGGATGGTGACCTCTGGCTCCATCGGTCCGTCCCGGCGTCGTAGACCCAGGTCTCGTTGAAGTACCTGTAGCCGTACTGGGAGGAGTAGCTCTCTCCGCCGAACAGCACGAAGAGGCCCGATCGGCTGTCGAATGCCATCGCGGCGCCATCCAGTGCGCTGGGGCCGCCGGAGTGCCCCATCCTTGTCCAGTCGCCGGCCCCCGGATCGTAGTGCCAGGTGTCGCCGAGATAGGACGCACCGTGGCCGCCGAACAGCACAACTATATCATTGATGTCGTCGCAGGCGAGGACCTGGCCGCACCGGGGTGCCGGCTCCGGGGAAGAATGACCCAGCGGGACCCAGCTGGCAGGGTGGGCCAGGTTGCGGTCGAGCCAGACGCCCTCGTTGCCCGTGATGGTGTTCTGGCCGGTGCCCCGCTGGAAATCGGCGGACCCCTCGTCCCACCGGCTTGTCCCGCCGGCCTCGAGGCTGCCGAGGACGGGAATGGTCACCATGGCCAACACGGCAAGGGGGAGAACCTTCATCCCGATCCACCACGCGCTCATGAAACTGACGCGTATTAAATGCTTCGGCCCGGGGACGGCCCGGGCCGTCGGATTCTACCCCCTTCCTGCCCATCGGGCAGAAAGCCGGCCGGAAGAACGGGGGGGGATGACCTCTCCGGGACGCACAGTAACAAGGACCTCCCAATAGATATTAATATGCGCACCGAAGATGAACAATCAGGAAAGCCCCGGCGCTTTCCAGGAGCGGCATGAGAAGGTTCCTAGCCCTTGCGGTTGCGGCCATCGTCCTGAAGCTCTCGGTGCCCATAATCCACTTTATCGCCCCGAGGCCCGGCCCAGAGCGCGACGGCGGCGGGTTCAGGCCGGTGACGGTCGACGGGATGTTCGACCCGGCCGAATGGGAGGACGCGGCCTTCGCCAACCACACCATGACCATCAAGGGATACGGGAGCGGTCACTACTTTTACTGCCCCAACCACACCCGGAACTCAACGGAAGAGGTTCACGAGGTGCTGATCTACCAGAAGACGAACGGCTCCACATGAACGACTTCTACTCGGACCAGCTCTACCTCTGTTTCGATGTGAACCTCGACGGCTCCGTCGGCGTCCCGGAGGACCAGCCTTGGGACGCCTCCTACTGGAGGGGGAAGAAGGTCGACACCTACGGCTACGGGCCGCCGACGCCGCCGCTTCTCGATTTCCCGGTCCACACCGGCTATGGCCAGGGACAGGGACAGTCCCTGATGGAGAGCCCTTTCGCCACCGGCGATTATACCTTCGAGTTCGCCATCCCGCTGAGAGGGGACAGGTACGGGGACATCCCCATCGACCTCGACAACCGGCCCGGGGACCTGAAAAGCATGAAGATGATAATGAAATATTTAGATGCCCGGATATACAAGGATTTTCCCGAGGGCGAGATCAACCCGGCCGACCTGAAGTTCCAATCGTACCGGCCGTAGCCGCCCGGGGGCGGCCCCCGGACCCGGGCAATCTTGATAAGCGGCCCGGACGATACCGATGATGCGGGGAATGATGCCAGACGGGGTCGTCATCCGCCCCGCCCGGCGCTCGGACCGGGAGGCGGCGGCGGAGCTTTGGAACGAGATGATGGACTACCACCAGAGAATCAGCACCATCGACTTCCGGCGGGTCGGGGGCGCCAGGAGAATCTGGATGAGGTTCTTCGACAAGCACATCGGCTCCCGCACGAAGAAGGCCTGGGTCGCCGAGCGCGACGGGAGGCTCGTCGGCCTAGTGATGGGCGCCGTCGTCCGCAGGCCGCCGGTGTTCCGTGTGAAGTACCGGGGGCACATCGAGGAGATGGCCGTGACCGCCGCGGAGAGGAGGAAGGGCATCGGCAGCCTGCTTTTGAAGGAGTACCTCGCCTGGGTCCGGAAGAAGGGGCTGAGCCACGTGACCCTGGAGGCGGCGCCCGAGAACCGGATAGGCGTCCCGTTCTGGGAGAAGAAGGGCTTCCGGACCATCCTGATATCGATGAGGAGGAGGCTCTGAGCGGGCCGCGAACGCGCCGGGGGGATGCACCATCCAGGACGCCCTGCTCTGGATCTACATCGCGAACGCCACATTGCTCGTGAACCACGAGATCGACGCCGTGTACTGGAAGGAGTGGGACCTTTTCAACATCCGGGGCGGCATCACCGGGTTCATCGCGCTGCACCTCTTCCTCGTCTTCGTCATCCTCGGGGGGCTGGTGCTGGTCATCCGAAGCGAGTTCTGGGGTCCGGTGATGTCCGTCGTCATGGGAGCGGTCGGGGTGTTCACATTCGCAATCCACGCCCATTACCTGCGCAAGGGCCGCCCGGAGTTCCGGGTGCCGCTGTCGCTTGGGATACTCGGGGCGATACTGGTGGTCTCCGTCCTCCAGCTCGCGCTCGCCGGGGCCGTTTTGATGGGGTGAGAGGGTGGAGAAGGTCAACCTCTTGCAGAAGTTCGAAAGGATCCGGGAGTACTGGACGCCATACATCGCCGCCGAGCTCAACGGCCAGCAGGTCAAGCTCGACAAGCTCCGGGGGAAGTTCGTGTGGCACCGCCACGACCGGGAGGACGAGCTGTTCCTCGTGGTGAAGGGGCGGTTCCGCATGGACCTGCGGGACCGGCAGATAATGCTCGAGGAGGGGGAGTTCCTGGTGGTGCCCCGCGGCGTGGAGCACCGTCCCGTCGCCGACCAGGAGGCGTGGGTGGTGCTCTTCGAGCCGGCCTCGACCTTCAACACCGGGAACGTCGAGAACGAGCGGTCGATGCGCGACCTGGAGCGCATCTGAGAGCGGCTTGGGGGGCCGGTTCAGCGCCGCCCGCCGGCGCCCTTTCCTTGCCGGGCCTTCCCCTTCCGGGCCAGGTACTCGGCATAAAGCGCCTCCTCGTAGTCCTTCTCGGCCGGGGGCGGGATGTAGTTGTGCACCCGGGCCAGGCACACGAGCTCGCGGCGGACGGCGCCCTCGCCTTGCGAGGATGCGCCCTGTGCCCTTTCAAGTATCTCGGCCAGCCGGGAAATGGCCACCCGGTGACCTCCGACGAGGAGGTATTCGAGGTTCGCCGCCGCGGCGGCGGCGCAGCAGCTCACCGGCTCGGTGGCTGGCTTTCCACCGCTCCGCTGGGGCATGATGGGATGGATGGGTGTCGGATTATAAAAGTATAAGCTGTCGGCTGGGCATTGCGGGACGGATAGCATGGAGGAAAGGTCCGGCTGCCTGGTCTGCGGAAAGCGGCTCGTGTACAGCGACCGCCACACCCCGAAGAGATGCTTCCTCTGCTGCAAGACCGCTCAGGGCCATACCCGGTGCTCCGCCGGCCACTTCGTGTGCGACCGGTGCCACGCCCTCGGGGCCGAGGAGCTCATCGAACGGGTCTGCCGGGGCACGGACGAGAGGGACCCGGTGCGGATCGCAAGCCTCCTGATGGGGACCGCGGCGGTCAAGACGCACGGGCCCGAGCACCATTTCCTGGTGCCGGCGGCGCTTCTCTCGGCGTATTACAATACCGTCGGGGGACCGGCGATGAAGAGGGCCCGCATACGGGAGGCGCGCCTGAGGGCCCGAAACGTCCTGGGGGGCTTCTGCGGGTTCTACGGCGACTGCGGGGCGGCCGTAGGTACCGGCATATTCGTGAGCATCGCGACCGGCGCCAGCCCGCTTTCGAAGAAGGAATGGCGGCTGGCCAACCTGATGACCGCCCAAAGCCTTCGCACCATCGCGATGCACGGAGGGCCGCGCTGCTGCAAGCGCAACACATTCCTGGCGCTCGGGGAGGCGGTGCGGTTCGCCCGGCGGGAGCTGGGCGCCGGGATTCCGATGGCGCCGCAGGTCAGGTGCACCTTCCATCGCCTGAACAGGGAATGCCTGAAGGACGATTGCCCGTTCCACTGAGATGGTCCCATGCCCGTCCTGTTCCTCCACTGGCCGACGGTGTGGCCGCTCTTCAAGCGGTGGCCGGCCTCCTTCAATCTCGTCGCCCTGAGCATCGGGGCCGTCATCCCCGACCTCGAGTGCCCCTTCCTCTTCGCGTTCGTCGAGGACCGGTGGCACGCGCGGCTCTTCATGCACTCGCTCCTGGGCGCGTTCACGCTCGACCTCCTGCTTGCGGTCGCGCTGACGGTCTGGTTCGTCCCGCCGCTCCTCAGGTGGTCGGAGCCGCGCATCGCCAACAAGAGGCTCTTCAGCTTCGCCGGCGTCGATCTTCGGACCCACCGGACCGGGATGGCCGCCCTGGCCGGCTCGGCCCTGGCGGGCACCGTCTCGCACGTGCTGCTCGACGTCCTGCACCATCCCTACAACCCTTTGACCTTCCCCCTCTCGCAGTACTACGGCTTCAATTTGGTCCTTTTCGGCGACCTCACGATATCCGGGATAATAATGCAGGGGGGCATGCTCGTCCTGCTCACGCTCATGCTCCATTTCTGGTGGTGGAGCCCGGCCCGGAAGAAATGAACCTTCGGTTACTTACCACAACCTTTTTCAATGTGATGCGCCCAATCCCGTTCCGATGGAAGGCGATTTCGCGGCCCGGCTCGTCAAGGCGAAGAGCCTGGCGGACATCTTCGAGGTGGTCAAGGCGGCGGTCTCGCGCCGGCTCAGGCTAAGCCGCGGAGGGCTGATGCTCGGCCTGGCCGACCTGGGCAACCAGCCGGGCGGGTTCTTCGGCGCGTTCTATCCGGTCGGGACCAATATAATCGTCATGAACCGCATCCCGATGCTGCGCATCAAGGAGACCGACCCGGCCCTCTTCAAACCGTACGTGTTCCACGTCCTGCTCCACGAGTACCTCCACTCGCTGGGCCACCTCGACGAGGGGGCGGTCCGGCAGCTGTCGATGGAGATCAGCGAGTCCCTCTTCGGCAAGGAGCACCCGGCCACGAGGATAGCCCGGGACACGCCGGCGTTCTTCCCCAACCTGGTCTACCCCAACATAGGCAGCGGGCAGCGGACAGGGTGCAGGGTGCTGGGTGAAGGGTGCAGGGTGAAGGGTGAAGGGTGCTGGGTGCAGGGTGCAGTGCGGTTCCGGGGTTTATAAAGGAGGTCCTTCCATTTACATGTAAACCTCAACGAGTTTCCGTCCGGGACACCAAGAAATGGTCCGGGGTCGGCGCATGTCGGGCGGCAAGCTCCGGGCATTCATCGATCTGAGCCGGGTCCACGGCAGTCCCATCATAACGGGTTTCTTCTTGGCAGGAATGTTGTCGGGCGCCGCCGTCCCGCATGTATCCTATTTCATCCTGGCGGCGGTCGTCGGGTTCCTGTTCAAGAGCGCTGGATCGGTCCACAACGAGCTTCTGGACCTGGACATGGATGCAAGGGACCCGGTCCTCCGGAAGAAGCCCATCCAGGCGGGCATCATATCCAGGCGCGAGGCCCGCGGTTATCTTGCGGGATGCCTTCTTGCCGGGACGGCCGCAAGCCTGCTCTTCTTCCCTCCGGTCGTAACGGGGCTGGTCCTCCTGGCGGCAGGCCTCATCTTCTTCTACAACGCCCTCGGCAAGTTCGTGCCCGTGGCGTACGAGATGCTGTTTGCGGCCTCGATGGCCATACTGGTCATCGCCGGGGCCTTCCTGGCGGGGGGGGCCGGCAAGCTGACATATGTTCTGGCCTTCACGGTCTTCTGCGCCAACCTCCTCGCCCAGTGGCTGAACGGCTGCAGGGACATCGAGACCGACCGCCCGGCCGGGGTGGCGAGCCTCCCCGCCCTTTTCGAAGGGCGCCCGGACGGCCGCACCCTCACCGCCCTCTCGGGCGCGGCCATCTGGACACTGTTCACCGGCTCGTTGCTCCTGCCCTTCCTGCTCTCCGTCCTCGGGGCGGTCTACCTGCCTTGGACGCTGGGAATCCACGCGGGAATCTCGTTCCATCTCTTCAGGGGCCTGCCCGCCGCCTCGTCCCGGCGGGCCTTCAACCGCCTGCTCGTCGTCCAGGTGGTCGCCTTCTGGCTGATAGTCCCCGTGTTCCTGGTGGACGCCGCGGGCTGGGCCGCGGTATTTGGATTGTGCCTGTTCACGATGCTGGGTACGGTTGTGGCGATCGCGGCCGAGAAGGCGACGCAGTACAAGCTGGCCTTCAGCGGCCGCGACGCCGGTTCCGGGATGGTGCGCGCGGGAGGTGGCGTGGATGGATAGGTGCCTCTTCTGCGATCCGGAGGAGGGCTCGCGGCACATGCTGGAGACCTTCGGCCTGCGCGTGGGCCCCATCGCCTGGAGCAGGAGCTTTTTCATAATGCCCATGGTGGGCGCCGGCGCGGAAGGATACCTTCTGCTGGTCTCCAGGAAGCACTACCACTCCATGGCGGAGCTTCCTATCGAGCAGTTCGCGGAGCTTTCGCGGCTCCTGCCCCTCGTGAGGGCGGAGGTGGGGAAGGCATTCGGGAACCCCATCGTGTTCGAGCACGGCTCCACCTGCCACAACCTGAGCTGCCTCATCGACCACGCCCACCTGCACATCGTGCCGGTGCCCGCGGGCTTCTCGCTCCGGGAGGACATCGAGAGGGACCATCCCCTGCTGAGGCTGCGGCGGTTCGAGGACCTCTCGCTGTGGGCGACCGGCGGGGCGGGCCGGGCCTTCTACGATTTCGAGGACGGGGCCCGCCTCGACGGCTACGACCCGGAGAGGGAGCGATTCGCCGGGTACCTCTACTACGAGGAGCAGGACGGCACCGGCTACGTCCACGAGCTCCGGTCCGTCGACGGTTTCCAGCCGCAGTACCTCCGGAGGCTCCTGCTCGCCCGGATGGGGCGAAGCGTTTGGGACTGGAGGAGGAACATCGACCAGGGGCAGGTGGACGAGGCCGTCCGGCGCCTGGGCGGCATGCAGGAGGCGATCGACAGGGGGCGGCCGGCATGAGGGCGTGCGCGGTCGTGCTGAGCAAGGGCTTCAACGGCAAGACCCGGCTGGACCTCCCGCCGGAGGAGAAGCGCCGGCTCCTGTCGGCGATGCTTCTGGACATCCACCGCGAGCTCGTCGAGAGCGGCCGGTTCGAGACCATCCTCGTGGCCACCCCCGACGCCGGGGTGCAGGAGTTCTGCCGGGAGAACGGCATCTCCTGCCTGGGGACGGACCCGCGGGGCATCAACGGCGCCCTGAGGGAGGTCGGGGAGCGGGCGGTCCGGGAGGGCTTCGACGTGCTGTTCGTCACCGCCTCCGACCTGCCGCTCTTCTCGGCGGGGCTCGTCGAGGCCGTGCTGGCGCGCCTGGAGGGACTCGTCTGCGCCCACGGCCTCGGGGCGGTCTTCTGCCCCTCGAGGAACCTGGGGCTCACCGTCTGCGCGGCGGCGCCTCCCGGCTCCGTGGCGCTGTCGGTGGATGAGTTCACCCAGAACCTCCTCCGGCTGGACAGGGTGGCGGGCCCGACCCCCCGGGCGCTGGAGCCGCGGATGGAGGCCTACCTGGACATCGACACCGGCCCCGACCTGGCGGAGACATACCATCTGATGGCCGAGATGCCCGGCATGCAGTCGCGAGAGGTGTACCGGTTCCTGGCCCGCCGGTTCGGGGGGGCGGCGGCGGCCTCCTCCGGCGAAGTACACGGAGGGGACGCTGCTTTCACAGGCTGAAAGAGAGGGAGCGGGCAGCGGGCAGCAGGGACTCGGCGTGACCGTTCCCCGCTGCCTGCTGCCCGCTTCCCCACT